>Ga0066639_10000449_pt1 | contig 35686 bp, 28 predicted proteins | sample CryGeyCG2114_010_2_FD_59504 | JGI IMG/M metagenome (GOLD analysis project Ga0066639, IMG submission 59504) | Groundwater microbial communities from aquifer - Crystal Geyser CG10_big_fil_rev_8/21/14_0.10 | ecosystem: Environmental > Aquatic > Deep subsurface > Groundwater | place: USA: Utah...
AGAATGGGGAAATCTTGTCTTTGGCTAGTTACCCGGAGTACGATTCTGCGACATTATCTTCAGGCGGTTCTGAAGATGATGTCAATAAATTTATAAAAGATAAAAACAACCCTTTTCTTAATAGGGTTGTATCTGGTTTATACACCCCAGGATCTATCATAAAGCCCATGGTGGCGTTAGGAGCGTTAAACGAGGGAACAATTGATCCTGCTAAAAGTATTCTCAGCACAGGGAGTATTTCTATTCCTAATCTGTTTAACCTAGAGGAAGAGAGTATTTTTCCTGATTGGAAAGCACATGGTTGGGTTGACATGAGAAAAGCCATTGCCGTGTCTTCTAATGTTTATTTTTATCATATCGGTGGCGGTTATGCGGATGTCGATGGTATCGGTATCGCAAACATCAAAAAATATGTTGAGAAGTTTGGTTTAGGACAGAAAACTAATATAGATTTGGGAAAGGAATCTACTGGTATCGTTCCTAGTATTGAGTGGAAAGAAAAATATTCTGATGACCCAATTTGGAGAATAGGGGATACTTATAACTCAAGTATCGGACAAGGATATTTTCAAGTGACCCCAATTCAAATGGCTGTTGTTGCCGCTGCTTTAGCGAACAACGGCAAAATTCTTCGCCCCCATGTTTTTGTGTCTAGCGAAGATACTGAAGACGAATTATTTGTTTCTAGACAAGTTGATATCTCTGGGGATTATTTTAAGATTGTTCAAGAGGGAATGAGGATGGCTGTAACAGAAGGAACGGCGACAACTATAAATTTACCTGGTGTCAAAGCCGCAGCGAAAACTGGTACTGCTCAGATTGGTGTGAGTAAGGCAAATGTTAATTCTTGGATAATTGGTTATTGGCCATATGACAATCCTAAATATGCCTTTAGTGTTGTCTTGGAGTCAGGTCCGACAGAAACGACTACTGGGGCGTTTTATGTTATGAGACAACTCTTTCAGTGGATGATAGAGAATACGCCTGAGTATCTGGATGTTTCTGAGTAGTGAGGCTAATCATACATAAAAACAAAAAACCACCCAAGGGTGGTTTTTTGTTTAACAAGTGTAGATTGATTACTCAGCTACCTCATCAGTGCCAGCAGAATCATCAGATCCTGTAGCTCTCGCTACGTTGATAGCGTTAGGTCCCTTAGGTCCGTCAGCTTCTTCGAAAGACACTTTATCACCTTCTCTAAGGTCGTTATATTCAAGACCTTCTACAAGACCATTTGCATGAAAGAATAGATCTTTATCTTCTCCTTCACGAGAGATAAAACCAAATCCTTTGTCAGTTAGTCTAGCTATTGTTCCAGTTGTCATAAATGAAATTTGAATGAAATACTTAAAATAAATAGAAACTCAACCTAATTCCTACGATGGATAATATGATATCATATAACAGTATTTTGTCAATAACCTAAAACAAAAAATCACCCAACTTGCGGTTCGGGTGATTTTTTGTTTTATCTGCTATTACTGTTTCTAAAACAGTCTTTGCATTTTAGTCCACTTGCTCTTGCTGGGTCAGGTCGGAATGGCAATTCTGTAATTGCATTTCCGCATGATCCACAAGACCAATTTCCTTGGAATATTTGCTTGTTAGGACGATCAGGTCGATGAGCAGATGAACCGTTTCCGTTGCCACGGCTTTTATTGTGGCAATCTCTACACTTCAATTGGCTTATCTTGTCTGGGCTAGGTTGAAATGGAAGCTCCGTGATGGAGGCTCCACATGAACCACATGACCAGTTTCCTTGATACATTTGCCTTTGGAAACTACCTTGGTTATCGTAAGTCATTTAATTGCTGTTTCGTCTCGCTCTTATTAAGCCAAGAGCTCGACGATGTTTTCTACTAATTATTAAGACCTTTTTCTAGATCTGACTTAGGACAACCTAACTCATACTCTAAACATATATTAATTATATTTGTTTGTGGTTTCTAAGTCAAATTCAATTTATGTTATACTTATCATTATGACTCAAAAAGAGGCACTAGAAATATTAAAGATGGGGCATAATGTCTATCTAACCGGTGCGCCTGGAAGCGGGAAGACTTTCTTGTTGAACGAATACATAAATTTTCTGAAGGGGAATGGTGTCGTAGTTGGAGTGACTGCCTCTACTGGTGTTGCCGCTACTCATCTTAATGGGACTACTATCCATTCATGGTCTGGTCTTGGGATAAAAGACGCTCTGTCTGAATATGATTTTGATAAACTTTCTAATAACAAGCCCCTCAAAACAAGGATAGAAAGAACTAATGTCTTGGTTATCGACGAGGTCTCGATGTTGCATGATTTTCGTTTGGATTTAGTTGATGAAGTTTGTAGGTTTTTTAGAAACGACCCTCGTTCTTTTGGTGGAATTCAAGTTGTCCTCTGCGGAGATTTTTTTCAACTTCCACCAATCTCTCGGGGAGAGAAAGCTAGGTTTGTCAGCGATTCTAATGCCTGGAATAGTATGAGATTAAAAGTTTGTTATTTGCATGAACAGCATCGTCACTGTGATCAAGATTTGGTGCAAATATTGAAAGATATTAGAATAAACAATGTCGGCGAACATACATTGGCACCTTTGCGAAAGAGATATCAAAAAGATACTGCGAAGATTTCTCCAACTAAACTTTATACCCATAATGCCGATGTCGACACTATTAACAAAAGACATTTGGATTTAATTAACGAAAAAGAAGAAACATATTTAATGTCTGTGAACAAAGGTAGCGGTTTTGCACTCGAATCGTTGAAAAAAAGTTGTCTTGCTCCAGAAAAATTATCACTAAAAAAAGGCTCTGCCGTGATGTTTGTAAAGAATAATCCAGAGAAAAAATATTTTAACGGAACCCTAGGAGAAGTAATTGGATTTGATACTTTTGGTTATCCATTGGTTAAAACAGTTGATGGAAGGAAAATCGATGTTAAGGCAGAAGATTGGAATATGGAAGAAGATGGGAGAATTAAGGCCAGTATTAGTCAGCTCCCTTTGCGTTTGGCATGGGCGATTACCATCCATAAAAGCCAAGGGATGAGTCTAGATGCAGCTGAGATTGATCTTTCTAAGTCGTTTGTAGAGGGAATGGGATACGTTGCTCTTTCGCGTGTACGTACACTAGAGGGCTTAAAATTGATGGGATTAAATGAACTTGCTTTGAAGGTGAATCGAGATGTCCTGATACTAGATGAAGAACTCGTGCAGATGTCTGAGAGGTGTTCAGAAGAATTAGAAGAATTTAGCGATAAAGAGAGAGAAAGAGCCAAAGAAGAATTTATCAAGTCCATTGCTTCTGCAGATTTGATAGTTAGAGACGGAAAGGTAGAAAAGGCAAGTACTTATGATATTACTAAAGTGCTTGTTCAGCAAGGACTAAGCATAAAAGAAATAGCAGAAGAAAGGGAAATGACAGAGAGCACGATTATCGCTCATTTAGAAAAATTAGTTGAAACTGGAAATAAAATGAATATAGAGCACTTAAAACCGTTGCCTTCTCGTTTCGAAAAAATCAAAGAAGCCTTCGAAAAGATAAAAAGTAAAAAGCTCACTCCCGCCCGTAAAATCCTCGGTCCGTATTTCTCGTATGACGAGATAAGATTAGGAAGGTTATTTTTGTAGGTAATAAAAAAACCGGTTTTATTTATTCAGCATTTTAGCTGCATTTTGTCCTGCTACATAACCGGTAGTCCAGCAAAGTTGTAGGTTGAAGCCTCCGCAAGGTCCGTCTAAGTCAATTATTTCTCCGGCAAAAAAAAGATTGCCGATGATTTTAGATTTCATCGTTTTAAAATCTATTTCTTTCGTTGAGACTCCTCCTGTCGTAACTCTTGCTCTGTCAAATCCCATTAACTCGGTTACAGTTAGACGTATATTTTTAAGTGTGTAGGCTAAATAAGCTCTCTCTTTTTTTGTGATACTGTTAGTTTTTTTATCTGGGCTTATTCCAGAAAATGTTATGACGGCTGGAATAAGTCTCTGGGGCAACAAGTCCTCAAGAGAGTTTTTGAAAAGTTTATTTGCAAATTTGTCGAAATCTTTTTGAATTCTTTTGTCTAATTCTTGGAGATTTAATGCTGGTTTCAAGTCTAAGATTATTTCAACTTTCTTTTGGTTTTCTAAGAGCTCTCCAATTTCTTTACTCATATCTAAAACGATTGGTCCTCCAATGCCAAAATGAGTGAACATCATCTCTCCGAACCTTTTAATTTTTCCAGAAACAGTTTTTAGCTCAACGTTTTTTAAACCTAAGCCCTGGAGTTCTTTTGCCCAACTTTCTTTTATCCTCATTGGGACAAGAGCGGGACTTGGTTTATTAATAGAGTGCCCCAGCTTTTGGGCCCACCGATACCCTTCTCCTGTTGAGCCGAGTGTTGGATACGATTTTCCTCCAGTACAGATTATATAGTTATTAGCAGTTATTTTCTTTTTATTTTCTGTTAGTATATGAGATATATTTTCATCAGAATTTTTTTTAAACTCTACAACATGAGTATTGCTTAAGATATCTACTTTGTGTTTCTTTAAAAGATTGAGTAAGGCTTTTAAGACGATTACCGCCCTGTTTGATTCTGGAAACACTCTGTTGCCTCGCTCAATTTTTGTTTTCACTTTGATTTTTTCGAAAAAATCTATTACGTCTTTTGGTGCAAAAACAGAAAAAGGGGAGAGCAGAACTTTTCCTTCTTTGCCGTATTGGTCGGCTAGCTTTCTATTATTAAATTCAGCGTTAGTGATGTTGCATCTGCCATTTCCAGTTAAAAGGAGTTTCTGTCCGAGCTTGTCATTTTTTTCTAGAATAGCGACTTTGGCACCCATTTCAGCAGCTTTACCAGCTGCCATCATACCTGCAGGCCCTCCGCCAATAACCACAATATCAAATTTTTGAACGTTATTTTCCATATAGTTAAAAAAACTTGGCTATGCGATAACCTGAGGCTATCGCATAGCCAAGTTTTACATATTTGACAGTATAGCAAAATATGGTTTAATTGCAAGATTTTGGACGTGAAAAAAACGGGCAAGCCCGTTTTCTTCATAGAAGCAACGTATTTCCAGAGCAAGCTCTTTCAACACGAAACTTCTAATAAATATATTATACGAATTGATTTGATTCGTCAACACTTAAAAACAGTAAAAGATAAATAATAGAATATGTCAAATTTTGATTTTAACGTTTTTGTGTTTTGCACATCTTTGATTTTGTTTTTATAATTTTAGGAGTACAATATGAAGAGAATATTGGGGAACCCTCGAGGTTGAAAAATAAAAAACGGCTTAGCTTTTTTTAGATTTTGGTCGTTTCTGCTTTTGACTGAAACGAAAAGTTTTATCAGTTAGAAATAAAACAATGATCTCAGGCGAGCAAATAGCTCTTAAGCTTAAAAAGTTTTTTATCAAAGACGATAAAAATAAAAAAAAGGTTAAGGCAAAAACCGTCAAGAAAAAGGTTACTAAAAAAGTGGCCCCTGTTAAGAGTATCAAAAAGAGTCCTAAAAAATTAGTTAAAAAAGATATAAAGAAGGCTGTCAAAAAGAAAGCAAATAAAAATGCAAAAGAGGTAGAAAAAAAAGAGAGATATATCAAGGCTCCCAAGGTCCTCAAAAAATTCTTAGGTAATCCTATTCTTGAGCCTGATTTCCAAAGTGTGTGGGAATCAAAAGCTGTTTTTAATCCAGCAGCTATTTGTGTGGGTGGCAAGGTACATCTAGTATATAGGGCGATTGGCGATAACGATGTTTCTGTTCTAGGCTATGCTGTGAGCGAAGATGGGCTCACTATAGATGAAAAAGCCGTTGAGCCTATTTATGCTCCAGACAGAACTATCGTTGCAAAACACAAACGTAAAAGATCTAAAGCTCTATGTGAATCTGGTGGAAGTTGGGGTGGTGGTTGCGAAGACCCTCGTCTTACTGTCATAGATGAAGCCGTCTATATGATATATACAGCTTTTGATGGTTGGGGTTCTCTTAGATTAATGATGGCTTCCATTGATTTAGACGATTTTTGTAGACAGAGATGGAATTGGGGAAAGCCAGTCCATATTTCTCCGCCAGGGCAGATTCATAAAAACTGGGTTCTGTTTCCAGAAAAGGTGAATGGCAAATATGCTATTTTACACAACGTTTACCCTAACGTAGAGATTGATTTTTTTGATAGTTTGGATGATCTTGATGGCGAGTATCATATTTGTAGTGCTTTTAAGGGGAGGGAAAAAAGGGATGGACATTGGGATACTTGGGTTAGGGGGGCAGGGGCTACTCCTATTAAGACCGATCATGGTTGGCTTTTGTTTTACCACGCGATGGATGAACGTGACCCAAATAAGTATAAAATTGGTGCAATGATTTTGGATTCTGATGATCCTACAAAGATTGTTTATCGCTCCAAGACTCCTGTTCTAGAGCCGGATGAATTTTACGAGAATGCGGGGCACAAAGTTGGGGTAGTTTATTCTTGCGGGGCAGTTGTTACAGAAAATAATCAGCTACTTGTTTATTACGGTGGAGCCGATACAGTTGTTTGTGTCGCACAGGCTGATTTAACTGATTTTATTGAGAAGATATTTGCTGGTGAACAACCTCAATTTAAAAAGAGTAAGGTCAAAAATATTATTAAAAATAAGAAAGTTTCTAAAGAAGCGATATCTAATGGAAGAAAAAGAAAATAAATTTAATTTTAAAAAATCAGATGAAAATCCGATTTTAGTGCCAGACCCCGATGTCTTTTGGGAGTCTGAGGCTGTTTTTAATGGTTGCCCTATTGTTGATAAAGGCAAGATTCATTTTTTATATAGAGCGCAGGACCCAACAGGTCTTTCAACTATCGGATATGCCTCAAGTAAAGATGGTATCCATTTTAAAAATAGACATCAGTTTATAAGACCAGAGTATGAATGGGAGCAGTTCGGTTGCGAAGACCCACGTGTTGTTAAAATAGGGCAAAAGTTTTATATCTTTTATACTGCACTTTCTGCAAAACCTTTTACTGCGGAGGGTATAAAAGTCGGGCTTGCAATCACAAAAGATTTTAAAAAAACAGAGAAACACCTTGTTACAAATTTTAATTCAAAAGCGATGACGCTTTTTCCTTCAAAAATAAACGGAAAGTTTGTCGCCATGTTGAGTGTTAACACAGATAGACCTCCTGAACGCCCTACAAAATGTATTGCTTTTTTTGACAAAGAAGAAGATATTTGGTCACAAGAATATTGGGATGAATGGTACGCTTCTTTAGATCAACATTATATTCATCTTTCTCGTTCCCACCTAGACCACACGGAAGTTGGTGCCCCACCGATTAAAACTAAGCACGGCTGGCTTGTTTTTTATTCTTATGCTTATAATTATTATTCTCCAATTCCGGTAGCCTTCACAACAGAAGTTGCTTTGCTTGATTTAAAAAATCCTAAAAAAGTTATTGCTCGTTCAGAAAAGCCACTTTTATTTGTTCGAGATTCCTATGAGAGATTTGGAAAGGTCCCTAACATAAATTTTCCATCAGGAGCGTTTGTTAAGGGGCAGAAAATATATTTATATTACGGTGCTGCTGATACTGTTTGTGCCGTTGCGATGGGCAATTTGGAAGATCTTATAGAAGATCTCGACCACTCAAGAATACACTTACTTGGGTTAGAAAGATTTGAAGGTAATCCGATTTTACAGCCTAATATGGCGAACACTTGGGAACAGCAGGCTGTGTTTAACGCCGCTGTGTTGTATGATAAAAAGAAAATCCATTTAGTTTATCGTGCGATGTCTAATGACAATACTTCTGTAATGGGTTATGCGTCGACAACCGATGGGTTTAATATTGAAGAACGCTTGGGGTATCCGATATATACACCGAGGGAAGATTTTGAGGGCAAAGGTGTCCCTGGAGGTAATTCTGGGTGTGAAGACCCTAGGCTCACAAAAATCGGGGACACTGTTTATATGACATACACGGCTTTCAATGGTAAAGATTCACCACGTGTAGCTCTTACTTCTATTTTGTATAAAGATTTTGTCAATAAGAACTGGAATTGGAAAAAACCAGTTTTGATTTCTCCGCCAGGAATGGACGATAAAGATGCCGCCATTTTTCCACAAAAAATAAACGGGAAGTATGCAATTTTACATCGTTTAGGACAGAGCGTTTGGATTGATTATGTCGATAGTTTGGATTTTAAGGAAGGGCAATATATCAAAGGTAAAATTTTAATGGATCCTCGTTCTGGACCAAGAGATAGTCGAAAGATAGGTATTGCTGGCCCACCAATTAAAACAAAGCACGGTTGGCTGTTGATATATCATGGTGTATCAAAAAAGAGTGATAGCCATTACCATTTACGAGCAGCTCTTCTTGATTTAAAAAATCCAGAGAAAGTTTTAGTTCGAACAAAATACGCTATTTTTGAAACAGAAACTAGTTATGAAAAATATGGAGTTGTTCCAAATGTGGTTTTTTCTGATGGTGCGATAGTTAAAGATGGAAAACTTTTTGTTTACTATGGTGCTGCTGATAAAGTTATCGGGGTTGCTACTATGGAGTTGGATGATTTATTAAGGCGTTTGTCGGAGGAAGGCAAGAGGGGGTAAAATAATGGTGAAAACAAAAAACTCTTTATTTTTTTATAAGAGTTTTTTGTGTTAGAATACTTAAATATGAAAAAAGAGAACTTAATTTTTTTAGACACAGAAACAACTGGTGCCGATCTTGAAAATGACAGGCTTTGTCAGGTTTGTTATAAGCAATACGGAGATATTTTTACAGAGTATTTTAAACCGCCTGTTCCTATTTCTATAAAATCTATGAGTATTACTCATATTACAAACAAAACGGTGGAAAACAAAGAAGCTTTTAAGGGTAGTAAGATGTGTTGCGATTTGGAAAACTTACTTAGTAAGAATGTTTTGATTGCTCATAATGCCAAATTTGATATTGCGATGTTGGAAGCCGAGGGGCTGTCTGTTCCAAAGTCAATTTGTACTTTTAGATTGGCGCGTTATTTGGATGAAGAAGACGAAATTCCAGAATATAATTTACAATATTTAAGGTATTATCATGGTTTGGAAATTGATGGTAGCGCTCATGATGCCGAAGGGGATGTAAAAGTTTTGGCTGGAATTTTCGATGTTTTGTATAAAAAGATGACCCAAAAATTAGGGACCGACGATGAAGAAAAAATCATCACAGAGATGATTGATATTTCAAGCAAGCCGTCTTTAATAAGAAAAATGCCTTTTGGAAAGCATTGTGGAATCTCGCTCAAAGAATTAGCAAAAACCGATTCAGGATATCTCCAATGGCTTCTCCGTCAAAAAGAAGAAGACGGCGATGAGGATTGGGTATATTCATTACACTATTGGCTAGATAGACAGAATAGTCTGTTTTAAAAAAATCATTTTTAATCATAGTTCAAGACGGATGTTTTTTGTGCTAAAATAAAGATATGCTTAATTTATTTTCATTAAATATAATTTTGAGTGTTTTAGCAAGAACACTAATTATTTTTTTATTCGCTTTTTTAATTATTCGCTTGTTGGGCAAGAGACACCTTTCTCATTTTACTTCCCTTGATTTGTTGCTCGTTATTGCTCTCGGCTCAGCCGTAGGCGATGTTATGATTTATGATGAGTCTGTTGTGCAGATTATCTCTTCTATGACAGCTATTACTGCTGTGGCAATTATAGTTAAAATTCTTACTTATATTTCATATCGTTTTAGACAGGCAAGCTTCTTACTCGAAGGGACCGCAAGATTAATTGTGGAAAATGGAAAGATTTTGTCTGGCCCTTTGACGCAAGAAGGGCTTAGTGAAGGGGAATTGATGGGAATCTTGCGTATTAAAGGTTTCGATTCTCTTAAAGAAATAAAAAAAGCTTTTATAGAAACTGATGGAGAGGTTAGTGTGATCAGCGAGAGAAAGGTTTTTTAAAAAATAAGACGAATAAAAGGAATAAAAAAACAACCGTTAGATTAACGGTTGTTTTTTATTTTTCCAGTATTATTTCTTCTTTTTTGAAGCAGGTTTTTTAACCTCCTTTTTTGCTGGAGCTTTTTTTGCCATTTTTTTTGTTAATAATAACAAGTTTGCTAACAACTGGAATATTCATGACCGGTGAATATTTAGTTGAGATAAATTATCTACTTTTTTAGAAATTTAGCAATTAAGAATACTGCTTTTTAGAACAAAAGTGTGGATAAAAAACAAAAAAAATAGTTCACCACAAAATCATTTTTAAATCATCGCTCAAGATAATATTTGTGTTAAAATAAACCTATGGAAAACAATAGAGAAATAGCTCAAATTTTTTATGAAATGGCAATTTATTTGTCTATGGATAACAGTGCTTCGCCTTTTCGACGAGTTGCTTATGATAAAGCAAGTGGTGTTTTGAGTGAGTTATCTGAAGACGTAGAAGATATTTTGACAGATGGGGGCGAGAAAGCACTTATTGCTTTGCCTGGCATTGGTAAGAATATGGCAGACAAAATCGTTGAATATATAAAGAAGGGGAAGATAAAAGAATATGAAGAATTAAAGAAAGCGACACCTGTTGATGTTATGAGCCTTATCGCTATTGAGGGCATTGGACCGAAAGCGGTTAAGACTTTATATAAAGAGCTTGGTGTTAAAACGATTAAAGATTTGGAAAAAGTTGCTAAGGCTGGAAAAATTAGAGAGCTTGATGGATTCGGCGAGAAGAAGGAACAAAATATTTTGCAAGGAATTGAATTTTTGAGAAAAGAAAGTGGACAGATGCCCATTGGTTTTATTTTGCCAAAAGCGGAAAGGATCAAAGCAAAGTTGGAAAAAATAGATGGCGTGAAAAAAATAAGTTTTGCTGGTTCGTTAAGAAGAAGGAAAGAGACTATTAGCGACGTTGATATTTTAATTGCGGTTGAGAATGGAAAAAGCAAGGATAGTGATAAAATTAAAAATAAAATAATGGATTATTTTGTATCTTTACCGTATGTTGAAAAAGTTTGGGGGAAAGGAAAGACAAAGTCTTCTGTAAGAATGAAACAGGGTTTTGATATTGATTTGCGAATTGTGCCAGAAGAAAGTTTTGGTTCGGCCTTACAATATTTTACTGGCTCAAAGGAGCATAATATTGCAACGAGAAAAATTGCAATAAGCAAGGGGTATAAGCTGAATGAATATGGACTTTACGAGCAAGTTAAAAGCGAAAAACCAAAAGTGAAAAGTAAAAAAAAGGAAATACAAGACAAAAGTTTAATTCGAAATTCAAAAATTATTGTAGAGAAAGATGGTGATTGGGTTAAAATAGCGGGAGAGGACGAAAAGGGAATTTATGAAAAACTTGGTATGGATTTTGTTGAGCCAGAGATGAGGGAAAATAAGGGGGAAATTGAGCTCGCTTCTCAAATGCTCGGGAAAAATCAGGAAAAAATTCCCCAACAATCTCAGAGTAAATTACCTAAACTAATTACTCAAAAAGATATTAAAGGTGATTTGCATTGTCACTCTCATTGGAATCTTAATCACGGAGAAGGAATTAAGTCTTTGGTTGAAAAAGCTATTTCACTCGGTTATGAATATGTCGGGATTACAGATCACACAAAAACCTTACACATAGAGCACGGACTTAATGAAAAAGAATTAATGGAAGAAAATGAATTCATTAAAAATTTGAACATTGAAAATTCACTTAAAATTAAAAATTTAAAATTTAAAATTCTCCACGGTTGCGAAGCAAACATAATGGCAGATGGCTCTATTGATATAGATGATGAAGTCTTGGCGAAGTTAGATTTTGTTATTGCTGGTTTTCATTCTCAATTAAAAATGCCGAGAGAATTGGCAATGAAAAGAATTGAAAAGGCGATGCGAAATCCAAACGTTGACATTATTTCTCATCCGACAAACCGTTTGATTCTTGGTAGGGAAGGGAGTGATTTTGATTTTAATGAAGTGTTAAGAATAGCGAAAGAAACGGGAACAATTTTGGAAATAAATGCCAGCCCTTCACGATTAGATTTAAACGACGTTAATATTAAAAAGGCAAAAGGGATTGGGGCAAGGATGGTTATAAACACAGATGCCCATAGCACAGAACAAATGGATTACATGAAATTCGGCGTATCAATAGCCCGCCGCGGCTGGGCAGAAAAAAGTGATATAATAAATGCATTGTCGGTAGAGGGGTTTTTAATGGGATTGAAATAGTGTTATCCTAAATATAGTAAATGATTAAAAAATATATTGATTATTTTAAAGACAACCCTGGGGGTTATTGGTTTAAAAATAAGTAATTTTATGAACACAAATAACACAAGCACAATAGAATTTTTAAGGTCGTTTAGGGTTGGCGGCTATGCTGTTTTTGATTTTGTTGCTTCTTTTTTGACGGCGTATTTGGTAGCTCCATTTTTGTCCAAACTTTTTCTTAAAATCGGTGTTTCTATCCCCGAAAGAAATTGGCTGTTTTTAATAATCCCGATAGGTGTTATTTTTCATCTCGCGTTCGGTCAAATGACACCGATGACTCGAGGTTTCCTTGACCCGAGAGGGCATTATTTAATTAAAATTGTCATTTTTGGTTTGCTTGTAGCTGGATTGGCTGGAATTAAAATGGTAAAGATGTAAAATTAGGTAGATAGATAACCTTAAACCGCTAAACACATTATAATTAATAACAAAAAAATATGGAAAATTGTCTTAATATTCAAAAAAAGTTAGAGGAACAGGACGCCAAGTTAGATGCTATTTTCGTGTCAGTAGAAAAAACAAGAAAATATTTTCTTGTAATTATGTGGATTACAATCGCAATAGTGATCCTTCCTGCGATAGGTTTGCTTTTCGCGATCCCGTCATTCTTAAACACCTACACAAATTCAATAGGAGGACTTTTGTAAAATCTGATTTCATGAATTGGCTGAGATTTGTTGGGTAGATGAGGTTTTTTTGCTTTTGATATGCGGCGATAAGTGCTAAAATGCAAGTATTCTTATTTATGAAAAAAATCGTTACAATCGGTGGAGGGACGGGGAGCTTTACATTGCTTTCTGGACTTAAGGAATACCCGATAAGATTATCGGCTATTGTCTCTATGGCTGATAATGGTGGTTCTACTGGAGTTTTAAGAGATGAGCTTGGTGTTTTGCCTCCTGGTGATGTTCGGCAATGTCTTGTCGCTCTTTCCAACTCTTCTGACTCTCTTCGGAAACTTATGAATTATCGTTTTGAAAATGGTGGTTTAGGCGGACATAATTTCGGAAATATTTTACTCAGCGCTTTGGAGAAAGTTGAGGGAGGTTTTTTGGCTGGAGTGAAAGAAGCTGAAAAGATTTTAAATATAAAGGGGGAAGTGATTCCTGTCACAGAATCTGATGTTGATTTATACATGAAGTTAAATGACGGCACCTTGCTTAAGGGGGAAAGAGATATTACAGTTAGTATTGATATTGAAAAGAAAGGCATCGATCAGTATTATTTGAATCCTAAGGCCAAGGCGAATAAAAAAGCCATTAAAAGAATTATGGAAGCAGACATGATCGTAATTGGTCCTGGTAACTTATACAGCAGTGTTTTGCCTAATTTTTTAGTAGATGGCATTTCTGAAGCAATTTGTAAATCAAAAGCGATTGTTGTTTTTAATTGCAACTTGGCGAACAAAGAAGGGCAGAGCGAAGGATTCACTTTGGAAAATTACGCAGATATAATAAATAAATATCTTAGGAAAGATAGAATTGATTTTGTCACTTTTAACACTAAAAAACCTTCAAAAAAACTTATTGAAAAATACAAGAAGCAGAAAGAGTATTTGGTTTATTTCGACAAAGACATAAAAAAGAATTACAAAGTCATTGCTACAAATTTACTTAGCAATAAGATTTCTAAATTAAACAAAACAGATAAAATGGCGATGAGCAGAGCGTTTATTCGTCATGACTCTGATAAACTAGCTAAAGTTCTGATGTTCCTTTTGGAGCTGGAGGAAAATAAAGGTTTGATAGGGAAGATAATATAATATTGCCCCCCTACCTTAGCTGTTCGTCTTTTCATTGAAATTATAGTTAAAATAGGCCATAATTGATGGCATGTCATTATCTATTGGTATCGTTGGGTTGCCGAATGTGGGGAAGTCCACTTTGTTTAAGGTGCTGACTAAAAAAGTTGTGGATATCCAGAATTATCCTTTTTGTACTATAGACCCTAATGTCGGGATTGTTACTGTGCCTGATGAGAGGGTTGATAAACTTGCGGAATTTTCTAAATCTAAGAAGGTTGTACCTGCTGTGATTGAATTTGTTGATATTGCGGGACTTGTTAAGGGTGCCTCTGAAGGTGAGGGGCTTGGCAATAAATTCTTGGCTAATATCCGTGAGGTTGATGTTATCGCTGAAGTTGTTCGTGTTTTTAAAAATGATAAAATTATTCATGTTCACAATACGATAGATCCGGAGAATGATGTTTCTGTTATTGAAATGGAATTGATTTTAGCGGATATGGATACCGTTGAAAAAAGAATTCAAAAACTTGAGAGGGATGTTCGGGCTAGAGATAAAGAGGCGATTAAGAAAATGGAAGTGATTATAAAAATAAAAGAAGGTCTGGAAAAAAATATTTCGGCGAAAGATGTTGGTTTAGACGAAGAAGAAATTACTTTAGTAAAAGATTTGCATTTGCTTACTTTCAAGCCTGTTCTTTATATCTACAACGGTGTTGGTTCTGAGGATCTGTCTGAAGAATTGAAATCAAAAAATTATGTTTTTCTTGATATAAAGACGGAGGAAGATATTATGGATATGAGCGAAGATGAAAAAAAAGAATTGGAAGTAAAAAGTGATTTGAATAAACTTATTGTTGAATCGTATAAAATGCTCGGGCTGATGACTTTTTTAACAATGGGTGAAGATGAAACTCGCGCTTGGACTGTTAAACAAAATTCAACGGCGCCAGAAGCGGGAATGGCGATTCATACGGATTTTAAAGAAAAATTTATCCGTGCGACTGTCATCAACTGGCAGGACTTATTAGATTCTGGTTCTATGTCTGGTGCTCGCGACAAAGGATTGATCCGCACAGAGGGGAAGGAATATGTTGTAAAGGATGGTGATGTAATAGAATTTCTTGTGTAAGGCTTGTCAAAGACTATATCCAATTATCAGGGGATAATCGGAAGAAAAGAGAAGCTTGAAAAAAGCTCGGTAAATTTACCGAGCTTTTTTGTTGCATTGACAATATTTTTTATGGGGATACAATATAATTATCTTATGAGTATTATAAATAATAACATTAAAAGTTTGCTTCTCAGCCTCTTGCTCACAACCCAAGAGTCGGGAAGTTTTTCTGTTAAGTAATTATTACTCAATTAAAATCAGATTATAGAAACTCCTCGGCTCGGGGAGTTTTTTTGTGAACTGATTTTATTCTATAAAGTTTTGTTGAATGAGATTAGTCCAGAAAAACTGGTCTGAATTGTTTAGCACATTAACAAAACTCACACAAGGAGACAGCCATGAATCAGTTTGTAGTCGGCGGAAAAATTGTCGCTTTTGAGATTAAGTCTATCGAGATAGGAACATCCTTAACCATCTCTGTGGCGGTCAAGAGGGGCAATGAATGTCCATCTGTTTCTTTAAAAAAAGAGTTCAATGGCGACCTAAGGCAAGTCGCCTCAGAAACACTTTTAGAAGCCATACAAACTTTTTGTAAGGTTGACTATTTTTGTGTTGAGGAATTTTGGCATGTTATCGTTAACGATAATCTTGGCAAAAAAATCTCTTGTCATGAAAGAGAGATTGCTCAAAAGTCTTTTTTTGCGCAACACCCTGCCTGAATTAAAGCCCCGTCAATTCTCATTTTCGATGAAGAATTGACGGGGCTTCCTTTTTATTTTTTTAATTATGCTATAATAAGCACAATAGGTTAATTGTTGTTGAGTATAGAAGTATGTTAATCAAAGTAAAAGTCATCCCAAATTCCAAAAAAGAAAATATCATTAAAAGAGCTGACGATGCTTTTACTGTCAGTGTTAAAGAAAAAGCTGAAGGTGGGCAGGCGAATAAAGGAGTCGTCTTGGCTCTTGCTGAATATTTTGAAATCCCTGCGAGCAAATTTCGCATGATTAAGGGTGCTAAACAGAGGAGTAAGATTTTTGAGATTAGCGTTGATGACAGTTTATTATAATTATTAATTTGGTATATTAAAAAACTATGGAAAACATGAATTTTGAACAACCAGAGGGCATAGAAAATATTAAAGGAACCATAATGAATAGCTTGCGTAATTTGAGCAAAAAAGAAATCGATAGTGAAAGCGTTGAAAGTTCTTTATCTAGTTTAAAAAATTCTATTGATTCTTTGATTGCATTGGGACACCTAACTAAAGATACTGGCATTTCGACGGACTGTGACGTTTCTTGTTTTTTGGAAAAAGTTGATTCTGCTTTAGAAGCAGAAAGAATCGGGGATGAATATGAAAATACACCTGAAGGTGAGACAAGAGACAATATTAGGAGAAGTAAAATGATGAATATCGTTGGATTTGGTTCTATGTTGCTAGATAAAATTAAAAGCTAATTAAAATAATATGGAAACACAACAAACAAAAAAGAGATTTAATTTTCAGAAGCTCGCGATTGTTTTAAGTATTATCGTGGTACTTAATTTATTCTTTAATTACGGAGTAAGTACATTTTACGACGCACCAGAATATGATAATTTTTGTACAGAGGAATTCTTGGCTAAGAAATACGATACACAAGAAGCATGCGAAAGCGAAGATGTCGGTGGGCTGTGGATTGAAAGTGATGTTTATTATGGAGGTAGGGCTATGCCGAAACCTGTAATGATGGAAGAACCAATAATAGGTACTGTAGACGGTTATTGTGACGCTTCTAAATCTTGTAGAGATATTTATCAAACTGCTATTGATTTATACAACAGGAATGTCTTTATAATTTTACTTGTTACAGGTCTGGCTTCTTTGACTGCTAGTTTCTTTATTCTGGCTGAAGCTGTCTCTATTGGATTGTCTTATGGAGGTATTCTGTCTGTGGTTATTGGCGCAATGAGATATTGGTCAGCGATGGACGACTATCTCAGATTCGCAATCCTCGGAATTGCTTTGACGGTTCTAATTTGGGTAGGAGTGAAGAAGGTGAGGGAAGAGTAGAAATGAGGCTAGGAAAAAATTTGTTGATTTTTTAATTGATTTAGGCGGGGTTGTTTTTAAAATCCCCGCCTTTTTTTATTTACGCTTTTTGGTATAATGGAATATATGGAAAATTATAATCCCAAAGAAATAGAGTCAAAATGGCAGAAAATTTGGAGAGAGGGCGGTATAAATAGAACCGAAAACAATTCTGACAAACCAAAATATTATATTTTGGATATGTTTCCATATCCGTCTGGGACAGGTTTGCATATGGGACATACAGAAAGTTATACCTCTACCGATATTTTGTATCGTTATAAAAAGATGAAAGGGTTTGATGTTTTACATCCTCAAGGGTTTGACGCCTTTGGTTTGCCGGCAGAAAATTTTGCGATTAAAACTGGAGTTCATCCGAAAGAAACTACTGTGAAGAATATCGCGAATTATGAAAAGCAAATTGATTCTCTTGGAATGGGTTACGATTGGGATACTAAAATAGTTACCGCTTCGCCAGAATATTATAAATGGACGCAATGGATTTTTGCCAGATTTTTTGAAAACGATTTGGTTTACAAAAAAACGGATAAAATAAATTGGTGCGATTCTTGTAAAACTGGACTTGCGAATGAGCAGGTCGTGGATGGCGGTTGCGAGAGGTGCAAAAATAAAGTTGTCCAAAAAGAAATTCCAGGATGGTTTTTTAAGATTACGGATTTTGCCGAAGATTTGATAAATGATTTGGATAAAGTTGATTGGCCTGAACATACGAAAGTTAATCAGAAAAATTGGATAGGCAGGAGCGAAGGCTCAGAGATTGATTTTAAAATAAAAAACTCCGAATTAAAAATTAAAGTTTTTACAACGAGAGCAGATACTCTTTTTGGCGTAACTTATATGGTTATCGCGCCAGAACATAAAATAATTCAAGAATTAAAAAGTAATATTGAAAATTGGGGTGAAGTTGAAAACTACATAATAGAAACTCAAAAAAAGACTGAGATGGACAGGGTTGGAAGTAACGAAAAAACAGGATTTGAATTAAAAGGCATTAAAGCGATAAACCCAGCAAATCAAGAAGAAATCCCTGTTTTTACGGCTGACTATGTTTTAGCAAATTATGGCACTGGTGCAATTATGGCTGTGCCTGCGCATGACCAAAGAGACTTTGAATTTGCATTAAAAAATAATCTTGAAATTAAACCCGTTATTGCTCGTGTTAATTCTGTTGAGGAAATTTTTCCTGGATTAACAGAAGCAATAATAAAAAGTATTCGTGAATCTGGTTTTGCAACTTTCGGTTCAGGTTTGCTTATAAATTCTGGGAGATTTAATGGTATGTCATCAGAAGAAGCAAAAAAGGCGATTACGGAATTTGTTGGCGGAGAAACGAAAACCAATTATCGTTTACGCGATTGGTCAATTTCTCGCCAGAGATATTGGGGCGCGCCGATTCCTGTTGTTTATGATTTAGAGGGAAAGGCTCATATTGTGCCAGATGAACATCTGCCTTGGAAATTGCCAGAGGATGTGGATTTTGTGCCAACAGGGGAATCACCTTTAAAAAAGTCAAAGGAATTTTTTGAGAGAACGGAAAAAATATTCGGCAAGGGTTGGACGCCAGAGGTTGACACTATGGATACTTTTGTTTGTTCTTCTTGGTATTATTTGCGTTACCCAGATTCAAAAAATGGCAAAGAGTTTTGTTCAAAAGAAATGATGGAAAAATGGCTGCCTGTTGATTTGTATATTGGCGGAGCAGAACACACATATATGCACTTACTATATGCGCGTTTTATGACGAAAGCTTTGCGTAAAATCGGTGTTCTTGATTTTGATGAACCATTTTTAAAACTTCGTCATCAAGGAATGGTGCTTGATAAAAACGGCGGAAAGATGAGCAAGTCAAAAGGAAATGTTATAAACCCAGATGATATGGTCGCGAGGTTTGGCGCTGATGCTGTGCGAATGTATATGATGTTTTTAGGACCACTGGAAGACGAGGTCAAATGGAACGAAGATAATATCGTGGGGATTTATAGATTTTTAGAGAGGGTGTGGAAAAGTATAAATGATAATATTGAACTTAGTTATTCTGCTATCAGCCTCAAAAAACTAATATCAAATTTAAACATAGAGTTTGTCTTGAATAAAACCATTAAAGAAGTTGGGGAAGATATAGAAAATTTTAAATTTAATACGGCTATTTCTAAGTTAATGGTCTTGTTTAACAAAACAGGAAGATTACCATTGTTAAATTTTTTTAAAAATCCTGATTTTTACGAATTAATATCAAGAAACGATACAGAAAAACTTATTATCTTACTCGCTCCTTTTGCGCCTCATATTGCAGAAGAATTATGGTCTGGTTTGTCAGAAATTTCTAATGATGAAAAATACAAACAATCTATCTTTTTGCAAAAATGGCCAGAATATGACGAAAGTAAAATAAAAGAAAATACTTTTAATTTAGTCATTCAGGTAAATGGAAAAGTCCGCGCGAATGTTGAAGCGTCTGTTGACATTTCTCAAGAAGAAGCGGAAAGATTAGCACTTGGTTTGGGTGAAATCAAAAAATGGATAGAAGGCAAAGAAATCAAAAAAATAATTTTTGTAAAAGGGAAGTTGGTTAATTTGGTGGTGTAAATAGTTAATTGTAAAAGTTCTCTATAAAATAATCTTTTTAAACAATTATGCGGATATCTGTTATTGGTCCTCAAAATACGGGTAAAACAACTTTTATTTCTGATTTTTTGAGAGAGTTTGACGAATATACGACTCCACAAGAAACTTACAGAGATGTGGTCCGTCAAAAAAATCTTTCAATAAACCAAGAGACAAATGATGAAAGTCAGATGGTAATTCGTGATTTTTTATTTGAGCAAGCTAAAAACAATAAAGAAGAAAATATTATTTTTGACAGATGCGTGATTGATAATTATGTCTATACGAAAGCACAATGTGAAAAAGGAAAAATCGGAGAAGCTTTTTTGAAAGAGACTTTTGATATGATGAATAAATCACTTTCTTTTTATGATTTGTTTGTACTTATTCCTGCGTCAGTTTCTGTCTCTTTGGTTAATGACAATTTAAGGGATATTGATACATTATTTGTCGATCGGATTAATCATCTTTTTTTGGATTCAGTTTTAGATATCGCAAAAAATTTTCCTGCGAATATAAAAATAATCTCAGGCCCCAGAGAAGAAAGACTAAAACAAATTAAACAGCTTATAAAATAAATTCCCGAAGGACTCTCCTTCGGATGTGGCTTGAGACAAAGGTTTTTTGTTTTTTATATTTTTTATGTTAAAATACATTCGTGAATAAAAAATTTTTTAAATTCACTTTTGGTTTTTTGGCCATTATTATTTTGGCCATTTTAATTATGTATTTTGTTGCAGGGATGTAAATGAAAAATCTGCACAAGATGTAGTTGATATTATTGAGGGTAAGAAATAATTGAATAAAAATATGGAAATGGAAAATGAAATTTATGACACAATTATAGTTGGCGGTGCTTCAGCTGGTTTGGTTGCTGGAATTTATTTGGCAAGAAAAAAAGCAAAAGTTGCCATAGTTACCAAAAAAGTTGGCGGGCAATCTTTGATGACGGACACGATAGAAAATTTTCCAGGGTTTGAATCAATCTCTGGCTTTGAATTGATCGAAAAGATTAGAAAGCAAGCAAAACTTTTTGGAACGCAAATAAAGGAAAACAGGTTTGCGAAAAAAATAACAAAAAACAATGACAATATTTTTGAGGTTCAGGTTTCTCGTAATGGAGAAGATGAAACTATGTTTGCAAAAACAGTAATAATTGCGACTGGAAAAAATCCGCGGCATCTTGGTGTTCCCGGCGAAAAAGAATTTGAGAATAAGGGCGTTAGTTTTTGTACGACTTGTGATGCCCCCCTTTATCAAGGAAAAACTGTTGCTGTTATTGGTGGGGGAAATTCGGGGCTATCTTCGGCTTATGATTTGACCAAATATGCCGATAAAATTTATCTTTTAGAAAGAAGTGATGCTGGCAAAGGCGATGTAGTTGTTAGGGAAAAATTGATGAATGATGGCAAAGTTGAATTCTTAACGAATGTTGAAGTTAAGGAAATCAAAGGTGAAAAATTTTTAGAAAAAATAATTTATCTTGATAAAAAAATTGGCGAAGAAAAAGAACTTGCTGTTGGCGGGATGTTTATTAATATTGGTTGGATTCCTGCGACTAAGTTTTTAGAAGGATTTGTAAAATTAAATGAATATGGGGAAGTGATTGTCAATTCAAAGACAATGGAGACCTCTGTTTCAGGTGTTTTCTCAGCTGGGGACGTAAATGATGGCTTGTATAAGCAATGTATAATCGCCGCAGGCGAAGGAGCTGTGGCGGCTTTGTCAGCTTATGATTATATGATGAGATAAAATAGGTAATAAATTTTTAAATTCAAAAACAAAAAGCGGATTTTATTCCGCTTTTTGTTTTTGATTGTATCTACAAAGTTACACTTCCAACAATACAGGTAATAGCATGGGTCTTCTTTTTGTTTTTTGGAAAAGAAATTTTCCAACTTTCTCTCGGACTTGTTCTTTGACGTAAGAAGCGTTTATCGGATGCATTTTTCCAGTTGCGTCTTCAATCGTTTTTTTAATAAGAAATCTTGTCTGTTTAAGAAGGTCCTGAGACTCTCTTAGATAGATAAAACCTCGAGAAATAATATCTGGAGAGCTTTTAACTTTCCCTGTTTGAGCATCTATCGTCGCGATGATGACAAAAATACCATCTTGTGAAAGCATTTGTCTATCTCTCATAACAACTTCTTGGACGTCTCCCACACCTAAACCGTCAACCATTACATAGTTTGATGGAACTTTTTTCTTAAGAACTTCAATTGTCTTCCCATCAGTTTCTATGACACTCCCGTTGTCTGGGGCAAGACAGATATTTTTATCAGGAATATTAAGAGACTTTGCCAATTCTGTATTTATTTTTCTCATGAAATAATATCCGTGGACAGGTATAAAGAATTTTGGGTTCAGCATTTTAATCATCAGCTTAAGCTCTTCTTGATAAGCGTGTCCTGTCGCATGAACGTCAGCTATGCCATGGTGAATAATTTTTGCTCCTTGTCTGGCAATTTTATCTTTAAGAGCTTGCACGCTTGTTTCGTTCCCAGGGATGACAGAAGATGACAGAATGACAGTATCTTTAGGAGTGATTTTTATATCTTTATGTCTATTGCTGGCGATTCTCATAAGTGCCGCATTTTTTTCTCCTTGTGCGCCAGTACAAACAGCGATGACTTTATTTTGAGGAAAATCATTTATTTGCTCAACCGGTAAAATAGTCCCCTTTTTTGGTTTGAAGAGTTTGAGCTCTTCAGCGATAGCAACATTATCTTTCATGCTACGTCCATCAATAAAGACTTTTTTGTCTAGGTCTTCAGCGATACTGATTATTTCCATAATCCTCTCGAGTTGAGACGAAAAAGTACCGACGATGATTCTTTCTTCTGCTGATTTAAAAATTCTTTTGAAATTTTCGTGGACAACGTTTTCAGACATAGAGAAGCCAGGGGCTTCTGAGTTGGTGCTTTCCATTAATAGTGCTAGGTTGTTTTCTTTGCCGAGCTTTATGTATTCGCTAACTTCAATCGGATTCCCGTTCCCATCTGTATCAATTTTAAAATCGCCAGGGTATAAAATATTTCCATATTTAGTTTCGATAATAATACCAATCGCATCTGGTACTGTATGGGTGATATTAAAGAAACTTGCTTTCAGGGATCTACCCAATTGTATTTTTGAAGACGATGTTATTTCTTCTAGTTGTATTTCTGGTAAATGAGGGAACTCGCTATGCCTTCTCTTGATCATCGCATTAGTTAGCTTTGTTGAATAAATTACAGGGTTTCCAAGTCTTTCGATTATATAAGGAAGAGCCCCGACATGATCTAAGTGGGCATGACTAATTATTATCCCCCGTATTCTACTTTTGTTTGCTTCTAGATATTCTGTATTTGGTACAAGGTAATCAATCCCGGGGGTATCTTCTCCTGGAAATTGAAAACCAGCGTCAAGAATTACAATATCTTCTCCGCATTCTACAATCGTTAAATTTCGTCCGACTTCTTCGATCCCACCAACTGGAATAATCCTAACTTTTCCAGGAGCAACAGGATGGACATTAATCGGAGATTTCGGCGACATCATCGGTCTTTTGTTTTGCGTAGTTTTTCTATTTCCTGAGAAATTATATTTTTTGTTTGCTCCGCTATTTGGTTTTATTGATTTATAAACTTTTCTGTCTTCTGTTTTATTTATTGCCGAGACAGAAAACGGCTTTGCTGTTGTAGCAATCTTATCCTGAATTTTGAATTCAGGAGTTTTAATTTGTTCTACTTTATTTTTTTCAATCATTTTGAATAAATTAAATTTTGATAAACAATAATAAGTAGATCCAAACAGGATCTAAATTTGAACTTTGAGTGAGTTTACTTAGTGAATTAGCCCTTGAAAAGCCAAGAGTGGCCTAAAAAAAGCAAGTAAAACATAGAGTAAATTTCATTGAAGTTGTATGTATAATATACTAAATTGTAAAAAAGTCAAGTTGTTGTGGCAACTGTGGATTTATTTTTTTACATCAGGCTTTATTTGTAGTAGAATAAAGATACTTATGTCAGCACTTTGGGAACTTCAAAATTTGGACATGTTTTTTCGTTTGTCTCTATCTCTTGGATTAGGGCTTGTTGTTGGTTTAGAGAGGGCGGCCGCCGGAAAAACAGCAGGAGGGAGAACTTATGCTTTGGTTAGTATGGGTGCCGCTTTGTTTGCAATTATTTCGACAATGGTTTCTCAATTATATGTTGGAGTAAATGTTGACCCCCTAAGAATGGCGGCACAAGTTATCGTTGGCATTGGTTTTTTAGGAGCAGGAATGATTATTTTTAAAGAGAAAAAAGTTAGCGGACTAACAACCGCCGCTGGATTATGGGTTTCCTCTGGGGTAGGTTTGGCTGTTGGTTATGGTTTTTATCCTATCGCAGTTTATGCGACACTTTTGACTTTAATAACTTTCACTGTTATGTGGTATTTGGGAGAAAAAATAGGTATCTAATCATCCAATTTTAAGAAATAGTCAAGTTGACCTACTCGCTCGATAGTGATAATCTTATAACAATAATTACATTTAATTAAATAATAATATGCCTGGAAAAATAGAACCAAAAATAGAGTCATTTGCAAGAATTAAAGTTGTTGGAGTAGGTAATTCTGGTAATAATGCAATCAACCACATGATCAATTCTAAGGTTCGTGGGGTTGAATTTATTGCGATTGATACTGACTCTCAAAAACTTCATTATAGTAAGGCAACTAAGAAGATTCATATTGGAAAAAACTTGACTCGTGGATTGGGCGGGGGTATGAATCCAAAAATTGGTCAAGAAGCAGCTGAGGAGACTAAGGAAGAAATTCAAGATGCTCTTAGCGGGGCTGACATGGTTTTTGTTTCTTCTGGTTTTGGAGGGGGTACGGGAACGGGGGCTTCACCTGTTGTGGCTAAAGTAGCCAAAGATCAGGGGGCTCTTACTATTGGTGTGGTTACACAACCGTTTACTTTTGAAGGAACACAAAGAGCAAGACTAGCGGAAGAAGGATTGGCTAATTTAAAAGATTCCGTTGACGCAATGATCATTATCCCTAATGACAGAATTATTGCTGTTGCTGGGAAAGATACGAGTTTCTTGTCTGCCTTTGCCATGTGCGATGATATATTAAGGCAAGCTGTAGAAGGAATCTCTGATCTTATAACAATGCCGGGTGTTATCAATGTTGACTTCGCTGATATTAAAACGATTATGAAAGATGCTGGTTCGGCGTTAATGGGTGTCGGTATTGCGGCGGGGGAGAAGAGGGCCGAAGAAGCTGCTAGAATAGCCATTAATTCACCGTTGCTTGATCTTTCAGTGGACGGAGCGAAGGGGATCTTGTTTGTCGTCTCTGGTTCAAACAATATGACAATGTCTGAAATTCAAGAAGCCGCAAACGTTATTACTGATACTGTTGATAAAGACGCAAAGGTGATTTTTGGTGCCATCTATGATGATAGATTAAAAAAGGATGAAATAAAGGTTACGGTTATCGCATCTGACTTTATGAATTGGAAAGCTGGAAACGAGAGTAAAAAGCCATCTTTTTTTTCAACAGTAAATAATCAGCAAGAGAAAAAAGAAGAAAAGGCTGTCGAAGAAAAGAAAAGAAATTTTGTGAACGAGGAACCAATAATAGAAGAAGAAAAAGAGGAAGAAAATTGGGATGCCATTCCAGCATTTCTTAGAAGAAAAAAGTAATATATTATTAAATTTAAAAAATAAAATTATGAAAAACAATTTAGCGGTACCTGTATCAATTATAATCGCTGGGCTAATGATTGCTGGAGCTGTATATTTTACTAAGAGTGTTCCTTCAAATGCAAACAACCAAGCTGCTGTTGCAAATGCAGTTAATCAAAAGAAAGTAGGGGCCCCATCTCCAATAACAAAAGATGACCATGTTTTAGGTAATCCAAATGCAGAAATTACCATGTTTGAATATTCTGATACGGAATGTCCTTTTTGCAAAAAGTTTCATGCAACAATGGTCCGGTTGATGGATCAATATGGTAAAAATGGGAAGATTAAATGGGTTTATCGTCATTTTCCATTAGATTCAATCCATAGCAAAACACGAAAAGAATCTGAAGCAACTGAGTGTGCTGCTGAGCTGGGTGGAGAGGAAGCATTTTGGACTTATATCAATAGAATTTATGAAATAACCCCAGCTAATAACGGGTTGGATGTAGCTGAATTGCCGAAGATTGCTGAATTTGCGGGGATTGATGTGAATAATTTTAATGAATGTTTAAGTAGCGGGCGCTATGCTCAAAAAGTTGAGAATGATTTTCAGGATGGGTTACAAGCTGGAGTGGAAGGTACTCCTCACACAGTAATTGCAGACAAAAATGGTAATTTAATTCCCTTAAGCGGAGCTTTGTCTTACGATCAACTTGTGGCTGGTCTTGAGAGTATGTTAAATGAAACAAACAAATAATTTAATCAGTTATTTAGATGTCGGAATAGCCAGTGAGCTGGAAGGTAGGGATAGAAAAATCTATCGCTTGCTGGAAATGCTCCCTGGCTTTTTGACTTGGGTTACACTGATTGGTTTAATTCTTTTGTCTTGGCTAGCTCCAACAACAGCAGCTTTTTTTATAATTATTTTTGATTTATATTGGCTGATTAAAACAGTTTATTTATCTTTTCATTTAAGGTCTAATTGGAAAAAAATACGTCACAATATGAATTTAGACTGGGAAGAGAGATTGGTTAATTTAAAGTACGGGCATCTTTGGCAGATGGTTATTTTGCCTTTTTATAAAGAACCTTTTGAGGTTATAGATAAAACAATAGAGAAAATATTGGAAAGTAAGTGGAACCACAAAGAAAGAACTATTGTTGTCCTTGGGTATGAAGAAAGGGCAGGAGAAGAAAGCTCAAAAACAGCTTATGACATTCAAGAAAAATACAAAGATAATTTTAAATATTTTTCAGCTATTGGACACCCCGAAGGATTAAAAGGTGAAATCCCTGGCAAAGGTTCTAATATCGCTTTCGTTGCGTCAAAAGCAAGAGAAGAAATTTTAAACAAAAATAATATTCATTACGAAGACGTATTAGTGTCTGCTTTTGATATCGACACACAAGTTTATCCTCAATATTTTTTTTGCCTTACCTGGAACTTTCTTACATGCGAGAAACCTTTTAGGTCCTCTTTTCAACCAGTTCCTCTGTACAACAATAATATTTGGGACGCACCAGCTTTTTCTCGCGTGGTTGCTGTCTCTGGTACATTTTGGCAAATGATTCAACAAGAACGTCCAGAAAGATTGGCGACATTTTCTTCTCATGCGATAAATTTCAAGACTCTTCATGAAATGGGTTATTGGCAAAAAAATATAGTTTCAGAAGATTCAAGAATTTTTTGGAAATCTCTTTTGTATTTTGATGGAGATTATTCTGTCGTTCCTTTGTCTTATCCTGTGTCTTTGGATGCAAATCTTGCGCCGACTTTTTGGCAGACCGTTAAAAATGTTTACAGACAGCAACGAAGATGGACTGGTGGCGTAGAAAATGTTCCATATATTTTATTTGGTTTTTTAAAAAATAAAAACATATCTTTTAAACAAAAGTTTCACTACGCCTTTATTCAACTAGAAGGCTTCTGGTCTCTGGCGACAAATTCTTTAATTATTTTTGCCTTAGGGTGGCTTCCTTTAACGCTGGGCGGGACTGCATTTAATACAACGATAATTTCCTATAATCTTCCAAGGATGACTAGAAATATTATGAACTTAGCGATGACTGGTTTGATAATGTCATCTATTATCTCTATGAGTCTTTTACCTCCTCGACCAGTACACAGAAAGAAATGGGCGAGATTGTCTATGGTTTTGCAATGGGCATTGATTCCTTTCACGATTCCATTATTTGGCTCTATTCCTGGTGTTGATTCTCAAACACGTCTAATGCTAGCAAAATATCACGGTTTTTGGGTGACACCGAAGTATAGGAAGAAAACAACGGCTAGGGAGTAGTATAAATAACGTTGTCCATATTGTTATTTTCTATTATAATGGCTATATTATGAGTAATAACAAATTAGTATCATAATTCATGGTAAAGAGTTGTCTCTATCTGTTTTCTGATATAATACGACGATATGTTAAATAATATTGTAATAAATGATAAATCTGAAGATGTTTTAATTAAAGATTTGGAAAAAAGAACCGATGTTAAGGCTGAAAGAATTAAGCGATTGTTAAAATTACCAGATCTTACGAAAAAAGAAAATTCTCCTGTCAAATTTTTGTTTGACCAAATAACAAGTTTGCCCAGATTTGCTGATTTTGATTTGGTTGATATTCCTAAAATAGTTACCGTAGAGCAAGAATTTGACCTCTTAAATTCTCCCAAAGATCATCCAAGCAGAAAAGAAACAGATACTTATTATTTGGACGATATTCATGTGTTGCGAACGCAAATGACTGTTTTTTGGTCTTTCTATTTAAAAAGCCCTGAAATATTAAAAAAATTAGAAGAAAAAGGGGAATTGAAAGCTTTGGCGAAAGGTATTGTTTACAGAAAAGATGAAATTGACAGGCATCACTATCCAGCCTTTCATCAAATTGATGGATTGTATATTTGCAAAAAAACAGACAAAGTCATTACTCAGAAAGATTTGGAAGAAGTCCAAATTGACATGGCAAAAAGTATTTTTGGGGATGATATAGAATATAAATTTCTAGTTGATTCATTTCCTTTTACAGATCCTTCGGTTGAAATGGACATAATGTTTAATGGTGATTGGATGGAAGTAAATGGGGCTGGTCTTGTTCATCCTCAAGTTTTAAAGAATTTTGGTCTAGACCCAGAAATTTATAACGGTTGGGCTTTTGGATTTGGAGATAGATTGGCGATGGTAAAAATGGCTATTCCTGATATTAGAATTTTGTGGTCAGAAGATCCGAGAATAACTAGTCAGTTTAAAGACATAAATAGTAAATTTAAAGAAGTCAGTAAATATCCTTCCACAACAAGAGATGTTTCTTTCATTATTGATAAGAATATAAGCTTGAATAATTATTACGAGATTGTTAGGGATTGCGCAGAAGATTTGATTGAAGAAGTGAAATTAATTGATGAATATGAAGACGAAAATAAGTTCGGGAAAGATAAAAAAAGTTACACATTCAGAATTACTTATTGTTCTCTAGATAAAACGCTAACAAACGAAGAAATTAATGAAGTGCAAGACAAACTAAGGAACAAAACGATAAGCGAGTTGCAGGCGGTATTGAGATAAGATTCTGTAACGAAAAGATAATAAAAATTAAATCTTTGTCCTTTTGTTCGGTGTCCCAATTTCAAAAAAAGACCCGCTAAGAAAAAGAAATAAATGATTTGATAAATAAAATAATTTCTATTAAGGAAGGGGGGGGGTAGGTTCTTATTAATAACTAAGGTTAAAATAAAATGGTATGTTTAATTTCAAAAAAAAAGACAATCAAGATTATTTTGGGTATCAAGATTATGAAGAAATAAACGAGAAGAAAACAACAACAGCTGGCTATGTTCTTCTTTTAATAATGTTCGGTTTTTTAGTAGGTATTTCTCAGACTATCTTTTCGGACTTGAGAAAAATTCCTGACCGACCTGTTGCTCCTTCATATTGTGTTAAAGAGATAGCTTTAGAAAATCTTAAAACAATGAGACTTCTTTCTCGTTGTGATTTCAATGACATAGATAAGCTTTTTGATTTGAATACAAAATATTTGGGAATCAAAGATAAACTTTCTTCTATCGCCGATAAAAATCAGCAAATTGATAACATAAGGGACAACATTAATAATAGGGAGAGAACAATTAGCCAGTTGAAAAAACAATATGGTTTAAGTTTGCAGGAAAAAATGGCAGAGGAAAGAAACCTCTTTGATGTCGGCTCAATTCAAGTACAGGTTACTCAATTAAGAAGCCAGAATATTGAAGATGAAAAAAAGATTCAAGCTATGGAAATTGATAGAGAGGTAGAGGTATCATCAATCTCTGACGAGATAGAGTCTCTTAACTCTTCGTATAAAAAAGCTTTAGATTATTACAAAAATAAAAATGCATGGTATCAATTCAAGATTTTTTTGTTGATGTTGTTGTTTGTCTTGCCATTTTTTGCAGCATCTGTACGTTATTATTTGAAGCTTAAAAAGAAAAATAGCCCTTATACTATTATTGCCACTGCGGTTATGAGCGCGTCAGCTATTCTCTTTTTGCAGACAGTTCTTACATTCCTTTATGAAATTCTTCCCAAGGAATGGTTAGAGAGAATTTTCAAATTTTTTATGTCTCTTCCCGCCATGCGTTACATTCTTTATTATGGGTCTGTTTTATTAAGCATCACTGTATTTGGGGGCATTGTTTATTATATTCAAAAGAATGTATTTGACCCCAGAAAAGTTGCGATAAGAAGGCTTAAAGAAAATAAATGTCCTGGTTGCTCGTTCACTATCAATCAGCAAGAGGATTTTTGCCCGAATTGTGGGACTGCCCTTAAAGAGAAGTGTGCAAATTGTAATGGGAAGAGGGTATCAAATCTTCCTTATTGCCCTGATTGCGGAGGTAGTAACAAAGCTCGAGTAAGTGAATTGGTTTAATTGTCTGGGTTTGATTTATTTCTTTATCTAAAAGCCCGCTATCTCATGAAAAAGAAATAGTGGGCTTTTTCTTTTGGTATTTTTTCGGCAATGAAAAAAGCGGGCCGAAACCCACTTCCTTCAGTAGAAGTACCTTTGAGCAAGCTCTCCAATACTTCTAACAAATATATTAGACGAAACAACCTCGATTGTCAACATCCAAAAACAGCAAAAAACAAATATTAAAGATTGTCAAAATATAGATAATTTTTTAATCCCCATTTTTTATAAAAAATAGTTTGAAGACAGGGGGTTTTGTGGTAATATATAGATATAATAAATCAAAGAAATTCTTAAAATATGGCAAAGAAAGAAGAAACAAAAGAGAAGAATTATAGTGCTGAAAGTATCCAAGTCCTAGAGGGGTTGGATCCCGTAAGAAAAAGGCCAGGAATGTATATTGGTTCAACTGGTGTCGACGGTCTCCATCACTTGATATGGGAGATTTTTGATAATGGACGAGATGAGGCCATGGGTGGTTTTGCTGATCAGATTGAAGTAGCTCTTCTCCCTGGGAATAGAATTCGTGTTGCTGACAACGGAAGAGGCATCCCTATTGATATCCATTCAAAGACAAAAGTTTCTGCTTTGGAGACTGTTATGACAACTCTCCATGCTGGTGGTAAGTTTGGAAATGAGTCCTACAAAATATCTGGAGGATTGCACGGTGTTGGTGTTTCCGTAGTTAATGCTTTGTCTTTGCACACTCGGGCAGAGATATATAAAGATGGCGGAATCCATGTTCAAGAATATGTTAAAGGAAAACAACAAGCTAAAGTTAAAAAAATAGGAACAAGTAAATTGCATGGAACAATTATAACTTTTCAGCCAGATCCTGAGATTTTTTTTGATGAAGATGGAGTGATGCCAGAATTTAATTTTAAGACAATTATTTCTAGGTTACGACAACAGGCTTACCTTGTAAAAAGGATGAAAGTGATCGCCTTAGATGCCAGAGGGTATGAAGGTAAAATTGACGAATCGAAGGGTTTGTTTCTGAGAGACTTAAAATTGCCTATCGAATCTCAAACTTTTTATTTTGAGGGAGGTCTTTTGTCTCTTGTTAATTTCGTAAATAAAAACGAAAAACCAGCCCACAATAGAGTTTTTTATATTGAAAAAGAAATTAGCGACGAGCAAGAAGTGGGAGTCGAGATTGCTCTTCAATATGTTGAAGACATAGCAAGTAAAGAAATTACCTTTGCTAATAATATTCACACCCCAGAAGGCGGCATGCATTTAACAGGTTTCCGAACAGCTCTTACAAGAACCATAAATGATTACGCAAAGAAAAATAATTTGTCCAAAGAAGCAGAGGCTGGTTTTACGGGGGATGATGTTCGAGAAGGGCTTACCTGTGTCGTTTCTGTTAAATTACTTGATCCGCAGTTTGAAGGTCAAACTAAAGCTAAATTGGGTAGTGTAGAGGCTCGTGGAGCTGTCGAATCGACTTTCTCTACTGCTTTCGCTGAATTTTTGGAAGAAAACCCCAATGATGCTAAATCTATTATCGGAAAAGTTATTTTGGCTTTAAAAGCGAGAAAGGCTGCGAAGGCTGCGAAGGAAAGCGTCTTAAGAAAAGGCGTTCTTGATGGTCTCACCCTGCCAGGGAAGTTAACTGATTGTCAATCAAAGGATCCTGCTCTTTCAGAATTATTTATTGTTGAAGGAGATTCTGCTGGTGGTTCAGCTAAAATGGGACGTTCCCCTAAATTTCAGGCGATTCTTCCTTTGAGAGGTAAAATATTAAATGTTGAAAGAGCAAGAATTGACAAGATGCTCGCGTCTAAAGAAATCAAGGCTTTGGTTGTTGCTCTTGGAGCAGCTATTGCAGAGCAGTTTGACATTAGCAAACTCAGATATCATAAAATTATAATAGCAACTGATGCCGACGTGGATGGTTCACATATCCGTACTTTACTTTTGACTTTGTTTTATAGATATTACCGACCGCTAGTGGAACAAGGTTACATTTATATTGCGATGCCACCGTTGTTTAGAATCCAGAAAGGGAAGATCGTACAATATGCTTATACAGATGAAGGTTTAGATAAAATCGTCAAAGGCGAAGAAGGATACAGTATTCAGAGATATAAGGGTCTCGGTGAAATGAATCCTGAACAGTTATGGGAGACAACCATGGATCCAGAGAACAGAGTTTTGAAACAGGTAACGATCGAGGATTTCGAAAAAGCAGATGAGATTTTTACGGTACTTATGGGTTCAGAAGTTGCTCCTAGAAAATTATTTATTCAAACTCGTGCCAAAGATGTAAAGAACTTGGATATTGGATAGGCGTTTACTCAAACAAGCCCTTAACATCTTCCCAGGTTAATTTTTGGAATAGATTTTCTGGTTCTCCAACGAGGTTATCAAATAAGAATTTTTTGCGTTTTTGCAGTACGGCGATTTTTTCTTCAATTGTCCCTTTGGTGATTAGTCTGTAAACATTTACGGACTTTTTCTGTCCTATTCTGTGTGTTCGGTCGATTGCTTGGTTCTCGACGCTAGGGTTCCACCAAGGATCAAAGATAATAACATTATCCGCTGAGGTTAAGTTTAGTCCTGTCCCTCCAGCTTTTAAGCTAATTAAGAAGACTTGCTTTTCTTTGTTCTCATTAAAATCATCAACAAGCTCCTGTCTATTTTTAGTTTTTCCAGAAAGGTAATTATATTTTATTTCTTTATTATCTAATTCTTTTGCTAAAATATCTAGCATCTTTGTAAATTGACTAAAAACTAAAACTTTTCTTTTATTGCCAATAATTTCTTCGACAAGTTCCAAAAACATGTCCAATTTTGCAGATTCGTATTTTGTATAATCTTTATCTTTGAGAAGTAAAACTGGGTGGTTGCAAACTTGTCTTAATTTCATCAGCCCGGCTAAGATGTGAATTTGCGATTTGTTAAAACCTTTTTCTTTTATATTTTTGTCTATACCAGCCTTAACGTTAATGAGTATTTCTTGATATAAAATATTTTGAGCTTTTCCTAAATGGCAATAATCTGTCTGCTCTATCTTTTGGGGAAGCTCTTTCAAAACTTTGTCTTTGGTTCTTCTCAACATAAAGCAAGAGATTTTTTTGTTTAAGTCTTTTAACGCAGAGGCATTATTGTTTTTCATGATCGGTGTCTTAAACTTTCTAACAAAAGAACCATAGGGCCCCAAAAAACCAGGCATTAAAAAATCAAAAACAGACCAGATTTCTGTCACATTGTTCTCTAGTGGAGTCCCTGTTAAGGCGAGCCGATAATCAGCATCAATCGTTTTGATTATCTGAGCATTCTTTGTTTTGTGGTTTTTGATGAATTGAGCTTCATCTAAAACGCAATAGTTGAATTTGTTTTTTTCTTTTTTGTACAATTCAGAATCGTTTTTCATGGTAGCATACCCTGTTATAATTAAATCTGCCTTTTTCGCATTTTTAATCATTTCTTCTCTTTCTGATTTCGTCCCGTCAATAACAAGGACCTTTAACCCAGGAGTAAATTTTTTTGCTTCAGATTGCCAATTATATAAAAGGGTTTTGGGACAAACGACGACAGAGGGTTTCCCTTTGATTTTTTCTAAGTCTATAAGCGCTAGGGCTTGAAGCGTCTTTCCTAGGCCCATGTCATCTGCCAAAATCCCAGCGAATCTATATTTTCTTAAAAAGTACATCCAATCGATTCCTTCTTTTTGGTATTCTCGGAGAACTTTTTGGTATTTTTCAGGTAGCTTAATTTTTTCAACAGGGCTTCCGCTTTTGGCTTCGCTTATAAAATCTGTAAAGCTTTTTTGGATTTTTGCATTGTAGTAATCCGAATTTGTAAAAACATTTTCTAATTCAGTCGCATGGTATAGCTTGCCTTCGAAGCCACCTTCTTTTTTTGCGTGGAAACTTTCGAGCATTATTATAAATTTGTCCAGTTCTTCTTGGTTGTCGACTCTAAGCATCCTTCCGTCGCTCATTTTTATAAACTCTTTTTTGTTTTTAGCATATTTTCTAAGATCTTCTAACTTAATTTGGTCTTTTCCGCAATAACAATTTATATCAAACCAAAGCCAATCGTTATCAGCGTTAAGATCTACATTAAAATCAGCCTTAAAGTCTCCAATCGCAAAATTGAATTTGTCTTTTGCATATTTTATTTGGTATCCTTTTTCTTTTGCTAGTTTTTCTATTTTAGGCCAATGATTTTTGTAGAATTCAAAGATATTTTCTCCTCCTTGTCTTTTGCACTGTGCTTTTGCTGAGAACCCTGTATCTTTTTTATCGTAAAAATCTTTAAAAAGAGTCAGTTCTTTTTTATGGTCTATCTTTGAATAAAAAATATTTTTGCCGTGGACTAAAACAGTATATTTTTTTTGTTCAGCGTTATCTCTTCTTGCGATAGTTTTTCCTTCTTTTTTATTTGAGATATAGAAAACTTCAGGTATATCTAGAATGGAAAAACCGTAATTAATTATTGGTTTTATTTCAAGAGAATTTTTTTCGGAGTCGTAATCTACATAAACAGTCGGTTCTGACTCCTTAAATTCTTGTATATTCCAGTCATTTTTTAGTTCTGTTTTTAAGTCTAGACATTCGCCTCCGTCTTTTATTATTTGATTTAATTTAATAATCTCATCGTCTTTTAAAATAGTTTCTAAGCTGTTCGGGTCATATTCGTATTCATATTCGTATTGAGCACCTTCGTTGTTTCTTATTCTAGATATTATTTTGCTTAATTCTGGGCTTATTGGGTTAACATTTATTTTATTTGAACGTATGTGTACCACAGAGCTTTTTCCACAAAAAGGGATAGCAAGGTTCCTCATATCTGAAACATTATATATCTCTTTTATTTTGAAAAAGAAAAAAAAGTCTGTCCTATTATACAAAATATTTTCTCTTTTTTTAAAAGATAGTTCGGCTTTTATTTTTTCAGGTTTAGGGTTAAAAGAGAGTTTTTCAAATTCGATATTCCAATAATATCCGATTTGTCTAAAAATCTTCACTTTTGTTTTTTTGAGCAATAAGAACAAAGAGTCAATGTTAAACTCTTTTTGAGAAATCCCGTATCCCTTATATCCGAATTCTTCAATAAAGTTCAGCAAATCTTTTTCTTCTTTTGTAAATCCTTCATATTTTTTTAGAATATTTTTAGGATCAATGACGTTCTTTTCTTTATTAAAAAGAGATATTTCGAGTTGATTGTAATTATGTTGAAGCCCAACAAAAAAATCGTCGATATTAAATTGTTTAGAATGATGTTTCCAGGAAAGTTTTCATAAATTCCGTTCTGAATTAGGACACTAAGTGTTAAAGTGTCTATATGAAAAACAAAG
>Ga0066639_10000451_pt1 | contig 35494 bp, 22 predicted proteins | sample CryGeyCG2114_010_2_FD_59504 | JGI IMG/M metagenome (GOLD analysis project Ga0066639, IMG submission 59504) | Groundwater microbial communities from aquifer - Crystal Geyser CG10_big_fil_rev_8/21/14_0.10 | ecosystem: Environmental > Aquatic > Deep subsurface > Groundwater | place: USA: Utah...
GCTTGATGCGATAAAACAAATTGATGATATTCGTGAACAACAAAAAGAGGGAGCAGCACTAGAACGAACAGAGGGGGAAGGATTTTCTGCACTCACTGATCTTATTACAGGAAACGTAAAAACCCCTGCACAAATTGTAAAAGAGGAAACAACTGCGGTGACAGGGAAACACCAAGGGGAGTTATCGGCTATTCAAACGGCGGGTATTTATGGGAGTAGTTTGAAACAGTTGCCAGCCGTCGCTGCGTCAGTATTTTTGAATACACTGACATCACAACTGCTTAACAAATTGCTTACAGAGGGATTATTTCCAAGTCGGAGTTCTGAAAATGGTGGGCGTTCTTCATTTTCTTTCTATGCGTCGCCAGGGCAGGACAATAGAGAGCGGGCAAGAAATGCATTGACGTTTCTATTTACACAAACACCGGAGCAGTTGACAAATTATCCTATATTGGCAGAATTTGCGTCATGTCCGACAAATCCAGGGCTCAACAATTGCGTTATTGATTCTAACTTTCATCAGGCACTTGCGCAGGCAAAATTATCAAGTGGGTCAGCATTAACCATTCAAGACGCCATTGATGAAGGAAAATTGAATGGTTCTTGGAAACTCATTTCGCCGCGTCATCGGGATCATAATGATATTCAGGGTTGTCAGGTAGGGAAGTATTGTTATTCTAATATTCAAAAATTGAGGAAAGTACGTGTCCTTCCACTTGGGTTTGAAATTGCGGCGCTTCGATCTGATCCAGAAAAACCTTGGACACTCCAAGAGGTGGTTGATGGATTTGAAGATTGTAAACGAGTAGACCCAAATGATCATCAAGTTGTCGGACCAGATAATGAACATCCATTTTGTCACTTGATTAATCCAAATTGGGTTCTCACTATTCCTGAAGCACGGTGTGAAGCAAATGTATTTGGGCCAGAGTTGATTCAAGAAGGGACTGCTATCCGTAGGAATGAATGTGTCGATATTTCTACTTGTCTTGCCAAAGATGAAAACGGGACTTGTATTGATTATGGATATTGTACAAAAGAAAAAAATGTTTGGCAGATTGGTGGCGATAGTTGTCCTGCTGAGTATGCAACTTGTACCACCTATACGAATACAGAAAATAATAAGCTCAATTCTTATTTAGCGCGAACCGTTGACTTTGGAGCATGTTCTATTGATACTGTGGGCTGTCGTGCATACAGCTTGGAGCAAGCCAACACTGCATGGGTTGCGAGTCCACAAGTGACAGAGGCATATACAAAAGTAGGAAGAAACCAAACGATTCATTTTAGTGCAGCCATTGTCAGTGCCAGTGATACCTGTGACGCGAGTAGCGACGGGTGTCACGGGTTTTATGGTGCGGAGCGTGATATCGCTGGAAATTTTTTGACGAACGAAGATGGCAATTTTCGTCGAGATGCACGGTCACCATTTTACATGAAAAAAGCACCAGATTATCTGGGTTGTTATGATATTAATAGGGCAGGAGATTCTCCAGAAATTAATTGGCCGGTTTCTATCCAGCAAACACAAAATGAGGTTGGGGGAGTATCACAAAATGAATCGTGTGATGCTTTTGCGTCGGTATGTGTAGAGGAAGAAGTCGGTTGTAATGCATACAACCCCGTAGACAAGAGTGGGCAGCGAATTGCTGGTGCCGTGCAAGTCCCTGGTATTATTGGGCAGGGAAATCAGTGTGCTGCAGAATGTGTGGGGTATGATGTGTTTCGACAAGAAGAAACAGTGTTTGAAGATACGCAATTTCCACTTTATTTTATTCCAACAGACGGAGAGTCATGTACAGAAACATATGTTGGGTGTGATGAGTTTACCAATATTGATGAGGTGAGCCGTGGCGGTGAAGGGTTAGAGTATTATACAGACTTAAAGTATTGTGAACGTCCGGCAGCAGACAATAGTAATGCTGTCACATATTATTCTTGGGAAGGGTCACTCAGCGAGGGGCTTGCCATTAAGACGCATGTGCTCCGTCCACTTGATCAGGCTGATCAACAATATATTGCCGCCGTATTTCCAAATGCGGGTGGTGGCAATGCAATTATTCGTGCATTTTTTGCCGCAGGTGGCCCAGCGTACGCTGACACCACCGCCAGTGTGTTACAAGAGTATGTTGTCGCATGTAATGAACGTACATATAACTTGAAAATTAATGATCCATACAATGCAGACGCTGCAGGAGAAGATTGTCGAGCACTGTATCTGGATGATGGGACGGTGTATTACCGGTTAATTTCCAAGTTAATAACCGTTTCTGACGAATGTCATCCACTCAGAAAGACAGAAACCAATATATATATTGACAATGCATTGCCTGATGTACAGTGTACCGGACGATTTGGTACTGTGGTAGACGGTGCATGTACTCGATGTAAAGATGGCGGTGAATATAGAAATGGTGTCTGTATCTATTCTGCTATGACAGGGCCAGATGAATCGCGTAGTTGTCCGGCAGAGTTTCATGGCTGTCGTGCATACACCGGAAATACTGCTGGCAATATTCAACAAATATTTAATGATGACTTTGAGGCGCTTGGTGACGATCCTGCTGCACTTGATTTGGGGACTATTGGATGGAGTGTGGTGAATGGACGGGTCGTCGCAGAAGCAACAGATGTTGGGTTACACTCACTGATGTTACCAAATGGGCGTGGAAATCGTGTCATTCCATCTTCGACACTAAATATTGAAGCAGGGCAGTTTTACGAATTGACATTTTGGGCGCGTGGACGACGCCAAAATATTGATATATTGTTTAGACAGGTTGGACGAGCGGGTGTCCCAAATCAGATTGTTGGCAGTCTTGCCACGAATGTCAGTATTGGAGACTCATGGCAGGAATACCGGTTTGGTCCCATTCAAATTGAGGATAATTATGATCCAACTCGTGGTTTGGAGATTACCATGCACCAGTTAAATGAGGCGGGGAGAGTTGACAATGGCATTAATGGGAATGTTTTGTTTATTGATCACTTTCAACTCACACGTGTACAAGACACTATTACATTGATTAAAGATTCGTGGAAAACACGACCAGAAGGGTATGATGTGCCGCTCTCTTGTGATGCAAATCCTCAAGATGGGCTTCCTGGAGAGGGACTTGGCTGTCGTGCCTACGAAGAAGAAGGAAGCAAAGGCGTCCAACGATATGCCACTGGGTTTGAGCGACTCTGTCGTGAAGACGCGGTTGGGTGTCAACCATTATGGGATACCTATAATACTGTCGTAGGTGATTCACCAGAGCTGCCGCACGCATACAATGTTTGGTGTGCTGGTGCAGGTGGAGAGGACTGTACTGTGGATATTGGTGACGTGACACTCGGCAGTTGTAAGATCACCGTAGGGGAAGTTGGCTGTTATGTCCCAGAAATAGTGCTTTCCGCTGGTATTACATTTGATGATATTAATAATGCAGGGTATATTGATCCATCGAGTGTGTATGTCCCAGAGGATACCGCATCTTCTACCCCAATTTTCTTGGCGTATAGACAAGAATTTGGTTGTAATGAGGGGGAACGTGGGTGTATGATGGCTGGGCAAGAGCAACAAGTATTACCAGACGAAACGCAAGTCCGTTCATTTACCCATAGCGATATTCTTATAAAAAATGATCCCGCGTTGTATACTGGTATTCTTTGTCGAGACAGCCTTGTTGGCTGTGCAGAATTTTCTCATGGTAATGAAATATCATACTTTAAAGATCCACAGTTTACCGGTGCCGGACGCTGTACCTATTTGGAACCATCAAAATCACGTGATACGTATGGATGGTTTTTGGATGGGGTTGGAACGTGTACCGGCAGTGGAGATTACTGTACTGATAATACGCAGTGTGGTGAAGGAAATACCTGTCAGCTGAATGTGCCTGTCCCTTGTTATGAAAACTATTTAAAGCGTGGTGGTGAGTATGGTCTGTGGAGTAATAAATCAGAAAATTATGATGGGTTTGTTGGGTCGTGTCCAGATCAATACAACCAATGTACCGAACTCGTCGATCCACAAGACACGTCAAATGCAAATCCGGAAGGAAAGCCGTATTATGTTTTATTTAACACACAGTTTGAAAGTAAATTACAGTCATGTGAACAGGTAAGTTTACGCGATGGGTGTGTCTTATTTGACCAAACAGACAATCCAAACAAAATATATGATTCTGCCGCGACCTATGCGGCAAGTGAAGGGCAAAATCCACCATTTGGGTTTGTCGACCCAATTCAAAACCCCGCAACAAATGACACGAACTTGTTGGTACAAGTTGTTCGTGATCGGCAATGTAGTGAGTGGCTTGCGTGTAAAACGTATGTGCGTGTAACATTACCAACCGGGGGACAAGAGTATGTCTGTCAACAATACAAATCATGTGAGCAGTTTGACCCAGAGGGAGGAAGTTCGTGTGGTCTATGGGTTGACGATGTGACAGAAGTTGAAGCAGATACGCTTGAACCAAAAAGAGCCTTATTTCGACTTTCGTACGATCAATATATTGGGCGCGGGACTTCTTGGTATGATGAGGATTTTAGTGGGTACTCTCTCTATAACAAATACCAAATCACCAACATGGCATATATTGCATTTAACTTTGAGGAGGATGTTGAAGATGGATTAGGTACTGCTGAAAAAAATAAAACGCATGTAGCATATAGGCTTAATGATCAGTTACTTCGAAAAACAAATAATGAAGATTTGGGATGTAAAAAAGCTGGGGTTGATACCGACTGGCAGGCATGTGGTATTGATCAAAAAGGGATTTGTTATGCGGATAAGTGTATCTACCCTATTGATAAGGATTTTAATGTCACTATTGCAGGGGCAGAACCAACGGTAGGAGAAGCACGAAGTTTCCTTGAAGATCTTACTTCAAATAGTTGTAAAGGAGCACCGGAAGAAAACAGTCCATATCCAATTTCATACGTCTCTCCAAATCAATACGAACAGAAGTTTGGCGCCGGGACAAGTAGAAAAATATTTAATGCTGTAGAAGGTCCATATAAAAATGCAAACTTTTGTCAAAATGGTGAATGCAGTTGTTCGTACGTGAAAGCAACCTATGGGGGGGGAGAAGTAGAGTATTTCCCTATTGCACAAACCGTGTACCCAGGTATTTGTAGTCCAGGTTCTCCTAATGAGGGAAACCCTTGCGTCACCGATATTCACTGTGGTGACGGTGGTGAGTGTGCATTGGTGCAATCAAAGCATTCTTATAGAGGATTTGAAGGGTATTGTTTAGAGCGAGACTTTAGTAGACCTCTTCCAAATGGGGAGGATGCGTATCAATGTTTGACGTGGTTGCCAATTCAGGTATCTGCGGCAAGGGGAGATATTTATAATGTAGACGTGGAGGCAGGGTATACACCGGAGCTTGATGCTATTGGAGAACAAACCTCTGGGCAGACATACTGCGTCGCAGGCACTCCGGTCACTTCTTTTTCACAGCAGGAAGATGAACATTTACGAGATACATTGAGTAAAAGGAGAGATCAAGACAATTTTGCCGGAGAAAATTTGTATAATGGAGAAACAGGTGCACCTGGAATTACCTCTTGTTATAATCTTGGTCACGAAACACTCTTTCACGCCATATTTTGTGGAAACGATGGTGGAGCTGTTTCTGGGGGTGCATCGGAATTTATTTCAGAGTGGTCTCGGAAACATTTGAGTGCTACTGCAGGGGTATTACGAATTGAACGACCTAGTTTGTATAGTCCATCCTGGAACGATGATCTTACTCACCGGGGGCATTTTCATACTGCGTTTCGAAATGTGGCAATAGATCAAGATCCATTTCAAAATGATTTGCGAGATGATCCGTGCGGAGATGGTATTGATAGCCCGGCATGTACCATTCATGCATTTGTGCCTACAGTTGAGGATTCGGATGACTGGGGTGTGCTGATGCATCCGCCACGATTTATCCCGGAAAATTTGTATGCAAATGGTGAAATTGCAGGCTGCATTGATGAAGATTCTAATGTTGCCGAGGAATGTAAAGCACTATGGAGAGAGTATTACTATACACAATCAGGAGATCAGGCAGTGAATAGAGTGTTGTCTACGTATCCGTTTCTTCCTGGTGGGTATACGCAAGTTGAATATTCAAATAGAGAGCCAAAGGATCCTCTTGCCGAAGGAAATGGCCGAATTGTAAGTGCGACAGGTTTGGAGATGAGGATTACGCTTGATCAATTGAGTAGGGTCTACTTTTTGCCAACAGGATTTCCATGGGGAGCAGAGGGAGGAAATCCTGCACTGATGACAAAGGAATTATATATTGACTTTCTTGAGCTTGAGGCTCTTAATAGTAAGAGTCGTCCTGTTGAATTGGCACGTGGCAACGATAACAACAGTAACTTATTTTTTCCAGAAACTCGTGGTGCGGATAGTAATGGTCAGGTATATACATATATTGCCGGACCAAACAGCAACTTTATGGAGTATCCCGACGATGCCGGTGGTCTACGCGGAGATGGTGCGGTAAGAAATTTTGCAAGAAATCAAATTGACAGAAGATACGTCATGTTCTTTGCAAGTCCTGATGCACTGGGTGACGGGGGAATCCTGAGAGGTGATACCTGGGCGGATCCATTTGATGAGCAACTCGACTGTCTTGATGAAGACAACTGGTTTGCCATTGGTATGGACTTTAATAGTGATGGAGAATTTCTTGGGTATATTTCTCGATGGTGTTCGGGAGCAGGGGCAAATAATAATGGTGATAATGGTATCCAATTTGCCGTGGTGGCAACCCTTAATTCACAGTGTGAAGATTTGACTTCTGTGTACAATGATGAAGGTGTTGACATATTGCAGGAATTTACGAATAAGGCATGGACCAATAGAATATGGCAAGGTGCTATTACCCATCACCCATTACTAGCGTACACGGGTGATCCGGCATACGACTTGAAAGGAACAAATTTGCTTCCATATGGTTCTATTCCACTCAGTGATGATGACTTTGTATTAACAGGAAATATTGAAGAAGATCGGGCTGCATTGACCACATACTTTAAAGATCCTGAATTGAGCGGTATCCCGTACGCGTGTTCAGTCAATGGTGGTGGGTGTTTGGGACTGCGAGACATTTCTGGAAATCAACAACGCCGATATGCGCCAGCACAGTACAGCAATGGGCTCACATCTATTTTGTCAGGAAAGACGGCGGCAAATGGAATGGCGGCAATAAATGAATTATTTGCGTATGCATTTACCAGAGTACAATTTACTTTTGACAATCTTACTGTTACAGAGCAAATAGATGGGGCATTTCGGCAAAATTCTGTGGTTCCACAGGAGCGCTTGCTTCTTCCACAAATATATTCTTTAAATCCGGCACTTTGTTCTACTGGTATGGAACGATGCGTGGCAGCAGAAAAAGATAATATGACGGTAAGTGGACGAAATGCATACATTAATCCAAATGGAAGTCTGCCGGATTACGACGATGATGGACTCCCTGACGAAGATCAGAACCAGGATGGTGTTCCAGATGCATTGATCGGTACAGAAAATTATGCCGCAAGTTTGCAGTTTTTTGCATTTGCTGACGATAATCGTATGCCAATACGTCGTGTGATGGTCGATTGGGGTGACCGATCAGACATTACCAATCAAGATAGAAAAGGACTGTATAAAAATAGGAAAGCGCTGTGTGAAGCAGAGGATGGTGGAGGGCCACCAACCGTGGGACAGTGTAGGAAAAATGGTGTCCCAACAAGTGTGACCTGCGATTTGGATAGGAAAAAGACGTGTCCAACTGATCAAGAATGTGTGAGTCCTGCCGATTTGGTAGCAAACAATCAGAATGGGTTGGGTGAATCATACACGGTAAAACGGTTTGGAAATTTGCCTCGCTCGTGTAGTGAAGAGTACTTTGAATTTTTGCACGAGTACTCTTGTGGAGCAAGTGATGCCGGGGAATCATACTACAGACAGGTGGCAACACTTGATCCTGCTGACCGCGCGCGTATGGAAAATATTGGTTTGGCCCCAACAGACTCTGTGTGTGTGTTTGTGCCGCGTGTGCAAGTTTTAGATAACTGGGGTTGGTGTAATGGGTTTTGTACGCGGGAGTATAGTAGGGTTGATGGAACGCCAAATCAGGCAGCAGGTAATTTTAGAGAGGGGTGTTATGAAGCCTTTGATTATGAATTGGATGTAGATCTTGATGGTGATGGTGATTTAGATATATTTCATGACACAAAAAATCAATGTGCCGTAAATCAAATGGGAACGGATCCGTGGACGTCATATCGTGGCAAAATTATTGTTATTCCTCCAGAAGATCCGGCAGGTGAAAACTAACTAGTTGATAAATAAAAAAGATCATTTCTTATTGAAATGATCTTTTTGGTGCTGAATATATTATAATCTATTATATTCAGTTCCTCTCCCCCGTGATCGCTAGTGGCGTATAGCGTACGGGGGGGTGTGAGTCTAGAGGTCGCAGTTTCCACGAATTACGACCTCAATGGTGCCTCGTGGCCATGGGCCATCGGCGACTCCGCATCCTGGACAGTTGTCCGGGATGCATCCCCATCGGTTGCACTGGTGGCCGTCCATGCGGACCAGGCGACAGTGGTTGGGCGTGCATTGCGCGTCGTCGAAGGGGTGCGGCGCGCAGCCGCCGGCGTCGGGCACCTCGTCGGGCGCGTCGTCGGGCACCTCGTCGGGCGCGTCGTCGGGCACCTCGTCGGGCGCGTCGTCGAGGCGGCACATGGGCCGCTCGTCGACGCCGTCGTTCTTCTGCGGGTTGGGCATCGGTCCGATGATGCCCTCCTCGCAGTAGAACTCGCCGTCCGCGTCGCGGACGGCATACTCGAACCCCACCGGCGGGGTGGTCGTGGCGGGCGCCTCGGGCTCGGGCGGGATCGGGGGCTCGTCGGCGCCCCCGCAGCCGATCGTCAGCACCGCCCAGAGGGCGATGCAGAGGTTGCGGCCCACAGGCCACCCCCTTTCCGCGCCGAGTTGGCGCTTTTCCAGATCCCCCCAGTGGGATCAAGGAGAAAGAGTACTATGTATAGCACGCTTTCTCCTTATCCCAATGACGGTGTCTGGTTTGTTTCCTCACACATATATTCATAGCACCTTGCCGCACAGGTATTTCTTTAAAAAGAGATACCAGAGCGGTATACAGTACTACGAAGGTTGTAAAAGAGCGTTACTTTTTTTTGCTAAACTAACCTTTTTGGGGAAGGATGAGTATCCTCCAGATTTACTATTACACGTTTTTTGCTGTTTTGTCAAGAAAAGTTATCCAGATCGTTCATTGAAGTCTATACTATATAGTTTACTTGGTTAGTAAGTTCCTCCCCTGGTAGGGGAGGACAGCCTTCGTCCCGAGCTCAGGCCGAGGGGTGGGGTTAGGTATGTGTTGATTTGTTTCGTATGCTCAAGTATAACCCCCTCTGTCTCCCCCTACGAGGGGGAGGACTTGTTGCGTCTCTTTTTTTGTGACAAGAGAAATGACTTGGCATGTCTTTATAATCATTTTCCTGTCCTTTTGCCACCAACCTGCCTGCCGGGAGGCAGGAAGGAAGGACCAAAAGTGTTGGGGGGACCGAAACTCGCTCTATAGCGTCATGGAGTCAGTACATCTCGCAAAGATCGCTCAAACAGTCGGATCCCCCCAAACCCCCAATATACTATGAAAATACTATTTGCTTCGTTTGATAACAACAAGCTGGTTAGTAAGTTTCTCCCTTGGGAGGATAGCCTTCGTCCCGAGCTCCGCTGCGCTCCGCTCAGGATGACAAAACACAGTTCGACCAGGATGAAAGTGTATTTTAACGCTAAAAGGGGGAGGACTTGCTGCGTCTCTTTTTTTTGACAGGGAGAGAGATCCTAGAGTCTGCCCTATATTGCATCGGGTACTTGCTTCGCCCGCGTGCCGTCTGGCGTGCCGCGTGGCGGCGAAGCCGCTTTATGCGGCAACGTGCGACCGAAGCCCGCTACGGCAGGCGAAGGCAAATTAAAAGTACGCCACTTCCCCACAAAAAAATATCCAAAATTTCTGTAATCTATGGTATACTGCAAAGGAATATAGTGCGTTAGCTACAAGCTTCTTTGCCTTTCCCTAACTACGCGCCGCGACCCACCATGATCGCTCGATGTAAACAATATATGCAGTTTGGCCTTGATACCTTTCGACGCCTGCTGCCAAACAAGCGCTTCCAAATATTTGCGCTCATTTTGTTTTGTGCACTGGTCACGTCTGGCGTTCTTATCGCAACCGCGCCCGCACATGCATCCATCTCAACAGATGTATTCAATGCGATTATCCGGGGGATTGTATATCTCCTTCTGCTCCTTGCCACGCTGTTTATCCAGCTCACCATTTTTCTTCTCAAGTTTTTCATTCTTATTGCGGGGTATAACAATTACATCAATGCACCCGTAGTATTACTGGGGTGGAACATGGTGCGCGATGTTGCCAACATGTTTTTTGTTGTTATTCTGCTTGTCATTGCATTTGGGACTATATTGGGGCTGGAGCAGTACGAGTGGAGAAAGTCACTGGTCAAATTAATTTTGGCAGCCATTCTTGTAAACTTTAGTAACTTAATCTTGCAGCTCATTATCGATGTGGCGCAAGTTTTTATGATCACGTTTTTGAATGCTGTGGCAGGGGCCGCCGGTGGAAACCTGATCAACATGTTTAATTTTGACAAGATTTTAAATCTTGCGGTCGGGAACAACCCGTCTGGTGATGATGTGCAGCTGCAGCTGTTGGCAGCGGGTGTGATGGCATTGGTATTTGCCGCGGTTGCCATGTTTACCATGTTTGCGTACATTGTGGTGCTGGTATTTCGTGTGGTTCTCTTATGGGTCAGCATTATCTTGTCGCCACTTGCATTTATTTTTAGTGTGCTGCCACAAACAAAATCATACGCAGACGAATTTTGGAAAGAATTTACCAACCATGTGCTCGCTGGGCCGGTCATGGTTTTTTTCCTTTGGCTTGCTTTTGCCACATTTGGCGGCGGTGGTATTACCCAGCATCTCGAGCAAGGGAATCCTATTGCCAATTCAGGGTTGTCTCAGGCAAATGTAGAAAATATCACTGACAAAAAACCAGGAGCAAGTATTAACGAAGCGGCAAGCTGGGAAAATATGGCAAATTTTATTGTCGCTATTGCATTTCTTTGGGTTGGTATTGAACGGGTACAAAAACTGGGTGTTCGCGGTGGTGGCCTTACCAGTAGTGCGATTGATTTTGGAAAAAAAGTTGCAACAATTGGAAGTGGGTATGCCGCGGGCCGTTGGTTGGTAGGAAAAGGCATGGACCTCGGCGGAAAAGGTATCAAAGGGGCACTGTATCATGCCCCAGTCGTTGGTGGACAAAAATGGGAAACACGTGGACAGATTCTTGGACATGCGGCAAAGGGATGGTATTATGGAAAAGGTGCTGAAGTAACGGCAAAGGGAGAAGAAGCAAGAGAAAAATTGCAGAAAAATTTTGACTTACAGCAAGCAAGCACGCCAGAAGGGCAGAAAGCGTTGGCAGAACAAATTTCTGGTTTAGAGGAAAAGCGAAAAACAATTGATGCGATGGAAGACGGGGAAGCAAAAGAAGAAGCACTTAAAGCCAATGCTGCTGATGTGTCAAAATTGGAAGCGTTGAAAGCCGAAGCAGCAATTACTTCACCAGAAGCTATCAAGGCAAATATTGCCGAAGCAGAGGCAGTACTCAAAAAAGAAGTGGGCGGCGGACTTATTGGGCGTATGGCTCGTTCTGGTGTTGCTTTGGAAAAACAAAAAGACAAAACAGTACAACAGGCAGAGTATCGATACAAAAATTTACGCAAGCGAACTGGTTCTGAAGCAGGGGGTATTATTCTTGGTGGCGCCATTCAATTTGGTATGGGAGCAAAAGGCGCAAAATTGTTTGGTATTCCTCTTGGAAAGAAATTTGGGGACCGATACCATGATGTTGATGCGCAAGATCGTATTGAGCGTGGATGGTATCAAGCAGAAGAAGCCCGCTCTGCTGCAAAAGATCGTGAAAAAGAAACAGAAGGACGGTTGCAAGTATTAGGGCAAGCGCGTTTGAAATATAATACAAAAACAGGAGCTATCGGATATGAGGTAAAAAGTGGCAGTATGGCAGAGCGCATTGAACGTCATAATGCAAAAGGAGAGGGATATGAATCTGACATTGCATTGTTAGCACTTGGCGCCCGCGAAAAAATGTTGGCAGAAGCGGAAAAACAGATTGCAAACATTGATACATCAGATCGAGTTAAAGGAGTAAAAGAAGGGATGGATGGGTTTAACTCTGAAGTGGCACGACTGCGACGCGTCATAGAAAGTTTAAAAGGGGCGCAAACTGCACAAAATAGAATTGACCAATTGAATAAACATGATAGAGAAGAATACAAAAATGGACTGAAGAAAGAACATCCAGAATTGACTGAAGAACAGCTGGATAAGCGTGCTGACGCAGAGGAAGAGAGAATAAAGGTAGCCATAGAAAAAGCCACCTCAGCGCTTCGTGCTCAGGAAGAAAAACATAAGAAGAATGCAAAAGAAAATGAGCAGGTAGACTTTGAAGATGCAGAAGCTGTTGCGGCCGCTCTTAGTGCACGAGACACTGAGAAGACTGATGTTGAAAAAAAGAGAATTGATGCACAAAAAGAATATGGGAAAGAATTTTTGGCAGCCATCCAGAGTTTGGAGGATGAAGGAAAGTTATCTGCTGCATGGAAAAATGCACGAAACAAGGCGCAACAAGAACATCGGCAACTGTTTTATGGAGGGCGTGAGAAAAAAATGGTAGATGATGCTGCACAAAAACATATTTGGGATGCAAAGGGAATTGTGACCCCAAATAATGCAGAACTTGCTATTACCGAAGGGCTGATGAAAGATTTTCAAGCAATGGACTATAATGCTGCTGTCGCAGCCGTACAAGATAACCAGAGAGCCATGGAAGAAAAGGCCGAGCGTGGTGAAGCGTCCACATTTGAAGATCGTGCGATTACTATGGTATTGTTGAAAAAACTGCATGCCGATTCGTGGATCGACGATGCTATTTTACCAACGGTTCGTTTACAGCAGCATGGGATAGAAGTAAATGAAAAATATGCCTCCCAAATTAACGAACAACTAGAGCGAGACATGCGAAGAATGGATTCTGGAAGAGCATCTGGGAGCGGTCGAGATATGAGTGGAGGTGGGGCAGCAAATGTTCGGGGTATGGCAAATGTGCTGAAAGAAGTGTTGGGAGACGGTATACGAGACCTGATAGGTGGTGTATCTCGTGGAACAGTAAGCCAGCAGAAGCTTATTGAAGCAATACGAGAAGGAATAGCAAGTGCCAATCCGGGTTCTGCTGCATATAGAGGGGCAGGACTGGACGCAACAAAGACGCCTGCACAGTTAGCGCAAGAGATGAGTCGGTATCTGATGGAACATCATGCAGAACTCAGACCACATGTATAAATTAACGTAATGTCACGCATATGGCTGTAGAAATAAGACGTGGAGGCGGAGCTCGTGTAGAGTCAACCGTAGATCCAGAGCTTCTGGAGCAGGCAAAGGCTGCTGCAGAGAAAGCAATTTTGATTGAAGCAAAGAAAGCGGAAATCCGCCAATTTTTGGGTAAAGATTTTGAAACACGGACTGATCTCACAGACGAACAGAAGGTCATTCTTGTAAAAAAAGTCATGCGAGAAACTGCGGATGTCCTCAACATGAAAAATTCCGCGAGTAATTATGAATCAATGAATAAGGTGGAGCTCATGTTTGCCTCTGGGTATGATAAAAAATTTGTTGCTACACATGGGCGGGTGTCACAGATTATCGATACAGTATTACGTTTGCAAAGCGAAGGAAAGATTGCAAAATTTGAGGGGGTAGATGTCACACAGTATATTTTTGAGTCGCTTGATCGTGGGGACGATGGGTATACCTCTGGTATTGAAGTTGATACGTTGGATGAAGATGGAGAAAAAGATGGCGACTTAACAGATATCTACGATGAACTTCATTTGAATAATATTAAATCGTTTTACGAAACCATTCCCATACAAGATCGACCGCTTTCGTGGGGTGAGATTGAAGAGCAGTACCGAGAAGAAGTGCGGCATTTGAGAAACAAAAAATATGCAGACTTAAAGGGGACGCCATACGAGTATACCGTTACCCCGATTGAATTGGTCATTCCAGAGCGTGATGATAACGGTGATATTATTATGCTTGAAGGGGGAGTTCCCAAAGTCCACGTGGTCCATGACTTATTTGCCGAGACAGAACGTGTGACTGTTTCAAAGAAAGAATTTGATTATTATTATGAATCTATTCATACCTATCAAACTGGATTGCAGGACCTGAGTACCATGAGAAATCAGTCAACCGTAGATCACCATTCGGAAAAAGCCGGACATGCTATTTTAATGCAAGGACTGGGCGGAGAGTGGCTGTATATTCCATCTTCTGTGGAACAGGCAAAAGCATACGCATTGGGTGACGTACCAAAAACAGACGTGTCTTTTCGTGCCACTGGGCATCCACACGAATATGGAGAGTATGATGAAAATACGGGTATTTGTGTGACGTATAATAAATTTTTATTCAACATTTTTCGTGGAAAAGTACTTGACCATTATGCATTTGGAAAGACGCGTGAACGAAACTTTAAAAACGCCATGGGAATGAGTCAGACAGAGGAACCATTAGTAGATAGACAGAATAATATATTTTGGTTTGGAAGGAAAGTAAGTCCAAATGGGACAGTACAACATACAAAGGTCTACCGTGCAATGGAAAGTCATTATGATAAGGATTACACAGAAAAGCGTGGATATGGTCTTACCGAATATGAAAAGGGCGATAAAATCATGACAGATATTGTCGGATTGCATTTTGCGTTAAATCCGCGAGATTGGATCATGGCATATTACAGTGCTACTGGGTTTGCTTCTCCCGAACAAGCCATGCGTGGTGGAAAAGCGGCAGAAGATGATAGAAGCGGAAAACCAACCTTTGTGTTTTACTGTAAATTACCACCAGGAGGTGCTACAGAAATTGGGTCGGATCATACCTTTCAAGCTGGCGCACAGAGTCAGGAATTTGGTGAGCTGCGTATTAACAGTTTTTCTGCTCTTGCCAATTATATCCGGTGGCGTGTGACACTGGGTGAGGTATCACAAGTATCTAATCCAAATGAGGTAGAAGTGGATGTCATTCAAAATATACAGAAGAATGCAGTTAAAGAGAAAAAGCCCGGTGAAAGGGGTGCAGTAGGAGAAGAGGCATCTGTTGAACGTGCAGAGTTATTTGATCACACAGAAAATGCAAAACTGTTTGGCAATATTCTTGGTGAGGTATTTGATACACAGTGGGTGTCAGTTATGGATATCCTTGCTGGAAAAGAAGGGAAAGTAACACGCTCTGTTGCAGGAGAAGAAAAAGTATTGGAAACAGAGGCAGACATTGTAGGCTATTTAGCCACAGTTATTGAGGGAAAGAAATCACTCTACGAAGGACTCCGAGACGTATCGAAAGAATCTGCCCCGGAAGCGTGTGTCCGATACTACATCAATGCTATGAAGCAGGTGGCCACGTTTAAAAATGTGTTAAAACCAAATCAGCTCCGTTCCCACATTGGGGTTGCGGGTGCCGACGCGGTAGAATTTACACCACCGACAAGAGCTGATGAACCTCCTGAAACGCCGCCTGCACCGCCTACTGACAAGGGAGTTCCTCCAACTACTTGACCATAGACAAATTACGTACTGTTATGATTTTTCTCGAACGCGCTCACAAAAATATTCAAGACATCTTTACCCTTGGGTGGGCAGAAGATGACATGTATGCAACTCTGATTGAGAGTATTTCAGGGTTGCCTTCTGTTGCAATCCAATGTATTGGGGCACTTTTGGATACCGATTCTGTACCTGTGCGTACGCCAGAGTATCAACTGGAAGAGCTAACGCTTCAAGAGTTTATTGCGCTGGTAGAAAATAAAGAAGGAATCAAACCATTGGCACATAATGAAATGGAAACCGCGATCCCAACAATAGAGTCGCTGACCAATATTGAACTGAAGAAAAGAATCATCAGGACGGTATACGTAGCATTGGCAGGGCAGGAAACCGCGGTGGTGAATGAACTGCTCCGTCGGCTGGAGGTGATTACTGACGGACATTTGGACTTTGGTGACGAAGTACATACACTGCTCTATCGAAAAATATTTTTGCTGTTAACGTTTCGGTATGCCGAGTTTATGCCGCCCGCTCGTTTTATTGGTATATATTCTTCTTCATTGTTTACCTTGGCCCTCTTCATGGAAATCATGATGATTCCCGCGCTTGAGGCACACATTCGGTATTATAGTGTTCTTGAAATCAGGGAAGGTATGTCACTTGATTACGCGGCATCCATTGCTAGTAATGAAGCAATATTTGGTGTCAACAAAGATGCAAAAGGATTTACTATCAAAGAATGGATAGAGCATTGGAATACCACACTGGCAAATGTGTCACAAGCGGACTTTTTTAGTGCACTAGAAAAAGACGAACACCTCAATGCAAATGAAACGGCGATGCAACCACTCATTGAAATGGTTGCATACATATATCGGTTACTTATTAGTGGCTACTTTATGTTGGAGCCAGGCTCTAAAAAAAGTGTTGACAAGCTTGCCGCACAATTACAAAAAGAAGAACGTCAAGAATTGATCACCCGCCAAGAGCGACCATTCCCAGAACAGTTGGCAGAGCACACAGGTGACCTTGCAAATTGGATCGGTCTTACCAGTTCACTCCAGGCACTCCTTGAGTGGTTGAGAACATTTGCATCTCAAGAAGCCGGGCATGCGGCACTCATAACACTCTTACAGCAGCATGTTCCAGACATTGCAGAAGATACTACCACTGCAACGGCATTGCTCCAGATTGATGGATTTTTGAAACAACAAGGATTTCCCGGGAAAGATATTGTCTTTTTCGACGAACAAGAAGGAGTATTTAAATTGAGCTAATGGTTCATAGCTATGTCTGTCACCAATTCACAACCCACTATCTTGGTAAAAAAATCTGATGGAACCTCTGTCAGAATGACACTTGATGAACTTCAAGCATACAAAGCTGCTCAAAAGCAGCCGCCTTCTGTTTCTCAAAATCCTGTAGAACCAGAACCTGTCCGTGATGCATACCCGCCGCTTGTGATACCACGAGAAGACATGTCCGGAGCATTGCCACATGATGAAGAACTTACTTTTTCTCTTGATGCGGACGATCTTCCTGGTGCACACATCGATGATGTGGATGCTTTCCCGTCAGAAAATAGTGAGGTTGAGCAAACTGTTGTGCTTGACGCAGATGATTTGGTGGGTGCAACCGAAACAGTAACGCATGATCCTGTCACAGAAGAGGGAGCAAACACCCCTGTGGTGGCAACGTCCGTTGCGCTCAGTAGTACCACACCTGTGGTTGATGTATTTGTCGACGCTGCAATGGCACAAGAGCAACATATACTACCAGCAGAAAGTAGAGTGGACTCGTCAGATATGGTACAATGGGAGTCAGATGACCATCGTTCTTTGCTTGACGACACACTTGCGGTGGATGATACTGCTCACACTCCCACCACCGATCACAAACAAGCACGCGTAGAACATATTATAGCGTCACTTGATGCATCCATACTTGCAGGAAAAGAAGAGCGTGTGCGTTCTTTGATCCTTTCAAGAATAAAAGATGTTCGAAATGACGACCAAGTACGTGCATATGTTGTGCGTCCTGTTGACAAGGGCGGTTTGGGAATGGAACCTGACATGGCAGAAGCGCTTGTGGCAGCAATTCATGGAGATACCACACCCCCACCACCACAACCTGTGTTAGACGAACCAATGCCCGTGGAAGAAGCAACACCAAATATGTTAGAACAGATGACGTCATTGGTTCCTCCGTTACAAAAAGAAGAGCCAACGAGGCAATCGTTTGGAGCAAAACCTGTGCTGCATGATATTCGTCCTGCTGCTGCCCAGCCGCGGCCAATACCAAGTCCACTCCTTACGGCAGAAGTAGCTCCTGCTTCATTATCAAAAACAACGATGGGTCCTGTTGATGAATTTCGTACGATTGATTTGGCCTCATTTCGTCGTATTGCTTCCGACCCAGCAGAGGTCATACAAAAACTTATACAAAAAAGTGAGGTGTTAAAAAAAGATTCATATACGTTGTTTATGCAGGCGCAGGCAGCATGGTTTCAAAGTCCCTTGTATCGTCAGTATCAGCAAGTACTTGCGGACGCATTACAGACTCGCCGTCCACTGGCTTCGGCAATTGGGACCGGTGCCGATGCATTAACACTGGGAGAGGTAGAACAAATTATTATGCTCAATAAAAAACTTTCATAATGTTTTCACATGGCACAGTTCGTGGTACCGCAATTTATTGATGTGGAGGATAAAATTTTTGGACCGGTCACGACCCGTCAGTTTTTAATTTTGCTTATTGCGGGTGGTATTATTTACCTTTCTTGGGAGCTCGCCGATTTAGCACTGTTTGCGGTGATTGTTGCATTGGTTGGGTCATTTGCCCTTATTTTGGCATTTGTAAAAATTAATGGGCAGTCTTTTCATTATTTTTTATTAAATATTGGACAAACTACAAAAAAACCAACACTCCGCATTTGGCGAAAAGAATATAGTAAACAAGAGCTTGATTATTTACGAAAGTTGGGAACAGAAGAGGTCGAAGTAGAAGAAATTGCACATAAAACAGTACGAGAAGGGCATATCCGTGACTTATCATTGCTCGTCAATACTGGCGGATATTATCGTCCAGATGAAGACAACGTGGTACCACCTTCAGTGCCCACCGCAACTCCATAGGTATGAAATCAAAAAAAGCAAAAGCAAAACAACAAAAGCGTCCCTCTACCCAGGCCCACCTGCCCATCGCAGAAATAAAAGAGGGGACGGTAATTATGAAAGACGGCACGCTTCGAAAAGTGTTACTCACCTCGAGTATTAATTTTTCGTTGAAGTCAGAGGAAGAGCAAAATGCATTGATTTCTTCGTATGTCGGATTTCTCAATTCTATTGATTTTCCTATTCAAATATTGGTGCAATCAAGAAAATTGCAGATGCAACCATATTTGGACAATTTGATAAAGAAAGAAAACGCAGAAAGAAATGAGTTATTAAAAATTCAGATTGCAGACTATAGGTCATTTATTAGTGAGTTAGTAGAGATTGGGCAAATTATGACAAAGCGGTTCTATGTCGTTGTCCCATATGACCCATTATCAAATAGGAAAAAGAGTTTTTGGTCTCGTCTGAAAGAAGTCATTCGTCCGGTTGCCGCCATTCGTATTAAAGACAAACGATTTCAAGATCGAAAACGAGAGCTTGATCTGCGTGTGAGAAATGTGTCGGGTGGGTTGGAAAGTATGGGACTTCAGGTGGTCCCTCTTGACTCACAGTCATTGATAGAACTGTATTACAATACCTATAATCCAGAAATTTCATTTAGCGAACAGCTGCAATCTGTATCAAAACTGCAGGTAGAAACAAACTAATCGCATGCCATTTAAACCAATTACAACCCAGCGCGCCACCCTTCAACCCAAAAAAGCAAGGGAAAAGAAGAAAGATAGAAAGAAAGACGTGAAGGAAGAACTGATTTCTTTGGAAGAAGAACGCGTATATCGTGAAGGAACGGTCGCGATCCGTGATCTTATCGCTCCGTCTGCGTTTCGTGTTGAGTCAACCTTTATACAGCTGGGTGAGATTTTTTTGCGGACACTCTATGTCATCTCATACCCACGCTATATTTCTGTCGGGTGGAGTGCGCCAATTCTTAATTTAAACATGACGGTTGATGTCTCCATGTTTTTTTATCCTGTTAAGTCACCAATTATTTTGAAACAGTTAAAGAAAAAGGTGGGGGCACTTCAGGCACAGCTTTCTGCAGACGCTGAAAAAGGAGCGCCACGTGACCCTATTCGTGAAACCGCCCTTCGTGATATCGAACAATTGCGTGATGATTTGACGCAAGGAGTGGAACATTTCTTCCAATTTGCATTTTATTTAACCATTTACGCAAAAAGTAAAGAAGAATTAGAAAATGCCACAGAAGATTTAGAAAATATTTTTGGGTCTCGATTGATTTATAGTAAACATGTGTTGTACCAGGCAGAACAAGGGTTCACCTCTACCTTGCCGCTTGGTGTGGATGAGCTGATGGTTGCATTCAACATGAATTCATCTCCTATTGCAGCATCATTTCCATTTATCTCTTCGGAGCTGACCAGTGATAATGGTATCTTGTATGGGATCAACCGGCATAATAATAGTTTGATTTTGTTTGACCGGTTTTCATTGCAAAATGCAAACATGGTTGTATTTGCGACTTCTGGTGCGGGAAAATCATACGCAGTGAAACTTGAGGTGCTCCGTAGTCTTATGATGGGCGCGGATGTCATCATCATTGACCCAGAAATGGAATACACGCATTTGGCCGAAGCCGTGGGAGGAACGTATATCAATATTTCACTTGCATCCGAAAGCATGGTCAATCCATTTGACTTACCACGCCCTGTTGGGGGACAGCAGATTTCAACAGATGACATTATCCGAAGTGCTGTCATTACTCTCAAGGGGTTGATTCGTATTATGTTTGGTACGCTCACGGCACAGGAAGATTCTATTATGGATCGAGCGCTCCTTGAGACATATGCAAAAAAAGATATTACCCCATCATCTGATCTGGCAACGGTTGAACCACCAATCATGCAAGATTTACTCGAGGTCCTTGAAGGAATGGAAGGTGCTGCGAATATGGTGTTGAAATTACAAAAATACACCGATGGGACGTTTGCCGGATTGTTTAACGCACATACTAATGTAAACACCAAGAATCAGTTAGTTATTTTTAGTGTGCGTGATTTGGAAGATGAACTTCGTCCAATGGCAATTTATACATTGATTAATTATATTTGGAATATTGTAAGAAGTGAACGAAAGAAACGGCTACTTGTTATTGACGAAGCGTGGTGGCTGATGACTCACGAAGATAGTGCAAAGTTTATGTATGCGCTTGTAAAACGATGTCGAAAATATTACCTAGGTGTCACAACCATTACACAGGATGTTAACGACTTTTTGGGGTCCCCATATGGGAAGGCTATCGTGACAAACTCGTCCATGCAATTATTGCTTCGTCAGTCTCCGGCTGCCATTGATTTGATTCAAAAAACATTTATGTTAACCCAAGGAGAGCGGTATTTGTTATTGGAAAGCGCTGTGGGGGAAGGTATTTTCTTTGCTGGTTTGAAACATGCCGCCATAAAGATTGTGGCATCGTATACGGAGGATCAACTTATTACATCGGATCCAAAGCAGCTATTAGAAATAGAAAAAGCAAAAAAAGAATTTGAAGATCAGCTCGCACAAGGCGAGGCCGCTTAGGTATTTTCTTTAGATATGATACAATAATGGTCTATGATGGATTTACGAAAACGTATTTTTATACTGGTCAGCGTGGTGGTAGGCATTACCTTGGCCATATTGTTATTTTTGTTTGTATTTTACAACAAGGCAGAAAAGGAACCGGAAATAGAAATACCAGAGGGACCTGAAATCGTGTATGACTCACAAGGGGCAGTAGTATATGATCCAACAGGTGCAAACCCAACGGTCACCACGTCTGTGGTGGTCGTCCCACCTTCAGACGAAGGCGCCGAAGAGCGATTTGTACGGCATCTCGCTCGTACATTTGTTGAGCGATTTGGCAGTTACTCCAACCAAAACGACAATAGACATATTGAAGAAGTATTATTACTCTCTTCGCCAAGCATGCAAGCATGGATTCGTTCACAGCCTGTAGAACAATCGACGAACTATAGTGGTATGACCACACAAGTTATTGAAAGTGATGTGGTGGTATTTCAGCCAAGCAAAGCGGTTGTAAGTGTGGGGGTACAGCAAGTAGTACAACGTGAAGGACAGCAGGAAGAAAGAAATTATAGAAATGGACGTGTTGAGTTAATTCGTGTTGGTGATGAGTGGCAGATTGATGCACTCTATTGGGATACTTAGTTGTAACAATAAGAATACGAACGTACTTCGGGATATATTTGGGACATGTATAAGGGGGGTGAAGCAAGTGTTGTTTCCCGTGTTTTGTATTGACTGCGCACATGAAGGAAGTGTGTTGTGTCAGTATTGTCAAAAAAAGATATCTATTTCAGGTGTCTTTTTTTGTCCTGGCTGTAGAGAGCCCTCTCCACAGGGGCACGCTTGTACTCCCTGTAAAAAGACAGATGTGTTGGATCAACACGTCGCGTTGTTTGTATATGGGGACAAGAGCCCCGTGGTGTCCCAGCTGATTGAGATATACAAGTATCAGTTCGAGGAGGAAGTGTGTGATATTTTTCGCGTATGGATTCAGACTTTTTTTGAAGAACACATGGGTGTATATGATGGTTCGATCTCTTGTATTGTTCCTGTCCCCTTACACAAAAAAAGATTTGCGGAGCGAGGGTTTAATCAATCTGCTGCACTGGCCACGGCATTGTCAGATATACTCGATGTCCCTGTTGTATCGTTGCTTTCTCGCGGAAAGCACACAAAACAGCAAGCACGTTTAAAAAAAGAAGAACGTGAAGAAAATGTGAAGGGAGCGTTTCACATCGTTCCTGGTGAGGGTGTCTATGAACATGTATTACTCGTCGATGATGTGTTTACCACTGGCAGTACCATGCGTGCCTGTGCCAGGGCCCTTCGAAGTGCGGGGGTTGCAAAGGTGTCAGGCTGGTCCCTGGCACGTGGAGAATAAAAAAATGAGCATGAGCGGGCTTTACGGGATGATTTCCGAACCCTTGATTGGGTAAGTATTACTGAAGAATACGAAAATGATATTAGCTCCATAGAAAAAATGCTTGAAATAGTTTGAGCAGAGTGCTACTCTTGCACAGTATGAAGTTAAAAAGAAAAAATAAAATTGCTATTTTTGTCGATGCGGGTAATTTGTGGAGTTCATATAAGAAAATAGGAAGGAAGATGGACATGAACAAATTGGTAGCATACATGGAAGAAAGGTATTCAGGGAGTATTTTTAAGGTTTTCTATTATGTTGCATATCCCACTAAAGGTACTAGACCTCAAGAAACAATAAAGGGGATACACTCATATCTCACATTTCTAAAAAAGGGACTTGGCTTTGAAGTTGTTAAGAAGCCTCTAAAAAGGATTTTTTTGAAGGACGCGGATGATAACATAATTATCAATTCAAAGAATGGAGAGCCAGAGGTTCAAGAAAAAGGTAATCTCGATGTAGAGTTTGCAATTGACGCTGTTCGTTATTCTAGTGCATATAATACAGCTATTTTTTTAACAGGTGACTCAGACTTCCTTCCGTTGGTTAGTTTTTTGAGAAATCAAAAAAACCCCAAAAAAGTGTTTGTTTTCTCTACAGAAGGTTGTATTTCACATGAGTTAAAAACTGGAGGAGATGGATATGTGGACTTAAAACAGTGTAGTGAACTTTTCCTTAGTGAACTTGAAAGAAAAAAATAACCCGCAAAATGCGGGTTATTTCTATGGTTTGGTTACCCCCTAAGTTTATGGCTAAACTTAAGGATAGCTTAAATATATACCATAATTTCATATTTGTCAATATATATGATGCCTGTGTATAAGTGGAGAGAATAGACATGCAGTCATCATGTTCTTCTAATTTTTAGAGTTCGAGTCCCATCTGCTTTCAACAAAAAACATCGCTAGATTTAGCAATGTTTCCGAAGCGGAGAGACAGGGATTCGAACCCTGGGTGGGCTATTCACCCACAACGGTTTTCAAGACCGCCGCCTTAAACCACTCAGCCATCTCTCCATGTATGTTTGATTGTCTGTATATGAAAGCACTGGACGGTTTGTCGCAGATTATGTGTTCGGACCATATTGGTCCGCCACGAGATGGTGGCCAAGGAAACATTGCTGACGACGATCACTTACCATGACCTTTGGTCATGACGTGTCTCACTCAAAATATCTATCGACATTTTTCGTGGCGGAGAGGGCGGGATTCGAACCCGCGGTCCGGTTTGACCCAGACAACACATTAGCAGTGTGCCCCTTTCGGCCTCTCAGGCACCTCTCCATGGCAATATCGATAACGTAATATTTATCAACATTGTAAGGATTACTACGACTGAGAAAGGGGGAACCCCTGGAGTTTATCCGCCGTAGCGAAGCGGAGGTGGAGCCTCAGAGGCACCTCTCCATGGCAATATCGATAGTTGACGATACATATCGTGCGGTCTCTAGTATAGTTCAAAGAGTGTATCCCGTCAATATACTCCCTGTTTACGATTGCTGGTACCTTTGTTATACTATTGTACATATGTCTGTCTCAAACAAGGATAACAATGCACCAATTTTCGAAATGATTGTGGATACGGAGATTGGTCGTCCACAGGTGATTCCCGCTACTCGTCAAGAAGAGGGGGCTGCTTCGTGGGAGGATCATCATACCGATGGGCAACTTGCGGTTGATGTTGCAGAAACAGATGCAGACGTCGTTGTCATTTCTACGCTGGCCGGTGCGCTCACAGACCGTTTAGAAGTATTTGTACATAATGATCTCCTTACAATTCGCGGCCAACGCCAGCAGCCATTTCATGGTACCGGATTCCGTTATTTTCATCAGGAATGTTTTTGGGGAAAATTTTCTCGTACCATTGTGTTACCAGTTGATGTAAAGGGTGACTTAGCAGAGGCAGAGTATAAAAATGGTATTCTCATCATTCGTATTCCAAAGCGAACACAACAGAAAAAAATACCGATATTCATAGTAGAAGAGTAACCTTATATGAGGGAAAAAATACAGCAGTTTTTTAAAGAGCGAAGTACCTCTTTTTCCTGGCGTCGGATATGGGTATTTGTTGTCGTCATCGTGGTTGTTGCTATGATGTTTTTTGTTGCCATGGTTTCCTATGCACATAGCTATGATGAACGAGTGTTGCCGGGTGTCCGCATTGGTGAGTTGCCTGTTGGCGGTATGAATAGGGAAGAGCTCAAGCTGCTCTTGCAAGATATGAATGATAAATTGATTAACGAAGGAGTCACGTTTTCCATACAACCACCAGAAGGGCGCAAAGAATTTACTCTCTATCCGGTTGTGGTGACTGAAACGAATTCACTCGAATTGGTATCCATTGATATTGATACGGAAGTCGATTCGTTGATTGCCCTGGGGAAAGAGGGTGATATCATTGGTCGTGCATTGACGGTACTCGATAGTCGTATTGGGGGAAAAGAAGCACGCCTCTCAACGGTTCGTGCAGAGCGTGATCGAATCGTAGAAACAATGAATGATTTTGTTTCCCCATATGAGACCGAGGCTCTTGACGCTGGCATTGTTGTTGTGAGTTATGCGCCATTTACTTATGTGATTGCGTCATCTTCCAAAGGCATTGCGTATGAGTTTGATGCCGTCGTGGATCAAATTATCCGTGACTGGTCAGTGCTTCAGGTTCCCCACATAGAAGAGTTGCCACAGGTAGTCACTGAACCCACTGTAACAGAAGAATATTTGGCAAAAGTGGAATCACGATTAGAAAAAGTATTTGCCGATGGTTCGTTGCAGTTGACATACAGTGATCCCGTCACCACGCGTGTCCGTAACTGGACTATGACAAAAGAAGACATTGCTAAGTTTTTAACTGTATACGAACACCCGGAGAATGGATTTGCCTGGGCATTTGATCCTGCTTCGACAACGGCATACCTCATTGAAACCATTGGTGATACGGTCAATGTTGCTCCAAAGGATGCTCGATTTGAAGTCAGTGAATCAGGGAGAGTGACTGCATTTCAGGGATCTCGTCCCGGAGTGACACTTGATATTGATACCACCTTTACCGAGTTGAACGAAGCATTTATGCAGCGAACGTGGCATGATGAAGGGGTCACTAAGAAAGTTCAAGTGACAACAAAACAATCAGAACCTATTGTGAAGACAAGTGAAGTAAATGAATTAGGTATTTCAGAAGTATTAGGGGTGGGAATTTCAAGCTACAGTGGCAGTCCTGCTAACCGTATCCGGAATATTAGAAATGCTGTGAATAAATTAAATGGTATATTAGTTGCCCCTGGGGAAGAATTTTCAACCATTGACCACACCAAGCCGTATACCTTGGAAGGCGGATACCTCCCCGAGTTAGTTATCAAAGGGGACGAAATTAAACCTGAAATTGGTGGGGGATTGTGTCAGATTGGGACGACATTATTTCGTATGGCCATGAATAGTGGTCTTGATATTACAGAGCGACAAAACCATTCTTTAGTGGTAAATTATTATAACGATCTGAGTAATGGTTTGCCGGGGACAGATGCTACGATCTATGACCCTGCGCCAGACTTTAAATTTATGAACGATACGAGGCATCATATCTTGATTCAGACAGCGATGGATGAAGTAAACCAAGATCTTATTTTCACCATTTGGGGAACGAACGATGGGCGAAAAGCAAGCTATACACCACCAACCGTTTCAAGATGGATTCCACATAGTGGAACACGGATTGTAGAAACAACAAAACTTGCTCCAGGAGTACGCGAATGCCAGCATGCCTATCAGGGCGCCGATACCAGTTTTACTTACACAAGAAGGCTTGCCAATGGAGAGGTGGAAAATACCGTATTTGAAAGTCACTACCGTCCACTTCCTCAAATTTGTCTGGTAGGAATAGATCCCGAAGCCGTGCCTGTCCAAGAGGGTTGTCCACCAGGGGAGTCATGTTCTGTGGTGGAAGAAGATGGTACTGTCGAGGAAGCTATCGACTCACTTCCTGTGCCAGTATCTTTTGACTAGTATTGTACACATCGAGCAAAAAACACGGTATTAAAACGGTGTTTTTTGTATATAAAAATGGCTTATTTTAGCAAAAAAATTTATATATCCACACGATACTCTTGACAAAAGTTGTAGAGTATGGTATTCTAATCAGTCGTCTAGTGAGACGGCAAGAAACTTCAAAGGGAACACCACACCAAAGAGAGCGCTAACTGCAGCCAGTTATGCGTCCAAGATATTGATCGACCGAAAGAATTGACCTTTATAGCGCTCCACTCCTTCCTCCGCCGCTTGCCTGAGGGTATAGAGATGATGTGTTTTTCAAAAGAAGATATCTCTCTGCATCCACGACAAGCATGGGGGTGAGTATCTGGCTAAAACAGGCTCCGGCTCGTTTTTGACCAAATCCTCACCTTCTTGGGTGCGGCATAGCCTTCGGGCTATAATCTTAAATAAAAAAAAATTCGCTTTTAAGCGAATTTTTTTTATGTATCTGAATTATTGTCCCTATGGGCATTACGTAATGACTTTATCAGCGAGGCCATATGTCACCGCATCTGCCGCACCCATAAAGTTGTCACGATCACTATCTTTTTCTACGGTAGAAACTTTTTGGCCAGTATGTTTTGCCAAAATTTTGTTTAGGCGTGCTTTCATGTGGATAATACGCTCAGCATGAATTTGAATGTCACTGGCTTGTCCCTGCATGCCACCCATAACTTGGTGAATCATTACTTCACTGTTTGGCAAGCAAAATCGCTTTCCTTTTGTCCCTGCCGCCAACAGTACAGACGCCATACTCGCTGCCATTCCAATACAAATAGTGGATACATCTGGTTTGATGTATTGCATTGTGTCATAGATGGCCATACCCGCGGTGACAGACCCACCTGGTGAGTTGATATAAATTTTAATATCTTTTTCCGGGTCCTGATTTTCCAAGAATAACAGCTGAGCAATAATCGTATTGGCCATCCCGTCGTCAATACTGCTCCCAAGGAAAATGATTCTGTCTTTCAGCAGTCGAGAGTAAATGTCGTAGGCACGTTCACCGTAGTGCGTCTTTTCTATAACAGTAGGTATTAAATGTTGATTTTTGGGGATGTCAGTATTCATAGAGAGGAAATGTATTATATAAAACTAGTATATCAGAAAATGAAAGATAGTAAACAGGAGCAGATATTCATGTCACTCTGTTTGAAGTATTCCATGTGGAAAGAGTATGTCAAGTTCTTTGAGTACAAATGCAAGTGCTTCTTCGATTGGTTTTTCAATATGAAATCCGGCTGCTTTTTTGTGTCCACCGCCACCAAAGTGTTGTGCCATGGTACTTACATCAACATCGTCTCGTGTGGTGCGAAAACTTCCTTTGGTTGTTCCTTCTTTTGTCCCTTTGAGTACCAGTCCGGCGTATCCGTCATGAATATTATTCATAAAGTTTGAAAGTCCACTCATGGCATCTTCATGTACCTGGTGTTTTTCTAGGTCATCATGGGTGAGATAGGTGTAGATCAGGTTGAGTGGTTCATGTTTGGTGAGACGAGAAAAAATAATGCCCCAAAGTGGAAATGCATCAAATGGCATATCTTTGTACATGCGTTCTTTAATATGATTAAAGTTTGCCCCCAGATTTACCAGCTTACTTGCCACATGAATGGCATGCGGCGTGGTGGCAGCGTTGGTAAAATTATCTGTGTCGTAAATAATGCCTGTGAGAAGACTGGTTGCCATATGTGGGGTAATTGGTACGGCATGCAGTGAAAAGAAGTCATATACAATTTCAGATGTTGAGGAAGCCTGCTTTGGAAGAAGATTGAGTTTGCCGTAGTGTTCATTTGTCTTGTGGTGGTCAATGTTTATGATCATGGGCGGATGTGCAATATTGGCAATAAACGTATCAACCCCGGCATAGCGAAGATCTCCTGAATCAAATACAATGATAAGATCAAGGTCGTTTTGTTGGAACAGCTGTGGATCTTCTGAAATTTCATTAATATGGTCTAAATAGTTGAGTTGTGCTGAGATTGCGGTAGAACAAAATATCGCATAGTTTTTTGCAAGCGTATCGAGCCACTGGGCAAATGCGGTGACTGCCCCGAGTGCATCCCCATCCGGGTGTTGATGTGGAATAAGGAGAATACATGTTGCCTCAGTAATGGCAGTATATATTTGTTTTGCTGTATGCTGTAACATAGGACTATAATAGAACAGTGGAGTATAGTCTACTTGTTCTCGACTGTCAAGGGTGTTATACTTTGTCCGAGTTATATCCTGCAGGGGATTTGTTTTCTATCTATTACAGACATGTTTCTCAAACGTATTGACATTCAGGGGTTTAAATCATTTGCCCAGAAGACAACACTGGAATTTCTGCCACCACGAGATGGAAAGAATAGTCTTACGGTTGTTGTGGGGCCAAATGGGAGTGGGAAAAGTAATGTGTCGGATGCGATTCGGTGGGTTATGGGGGAACAACGAATGAAGCATTTGCGTGGGAAAAAAAGTGAAGATATTATTTTTTCTGGGTCAGATTCAAAAGGACAATTGGGGGTGGCAAGCGTTGCCATGATACTTGATAACCGTGATAAGCGCGTGCCGATAGAGTACGATGAGCTTGTGATTGGGCGAAAGTTGTATCGCAGTGGGGAGAGCGAATATACCATCAATGGGAATAGTGTGCGCCTGCTTGATATTCATTTACTTTTGGCAAAGGCTCAGTTTGGGCAAGGGTCTTATGCTGTTATTGGGCAAGGAATGATTGATCGTCTTTTGTTACAATCTGCACAAGAACGAAAGGCTTTTTTTGATGAAGCGGCAGGAATTAAAGAATTTCAAATTAAAAGACATCAGGCGAGCCTGCGATTGGTACGGACGAAAGAACATCTGGAACAGGCACAGTTGTTACTGAATGAAATTTCTCCGCGATTAAAGACATTATCAAGACAAGTAAAAAAATTAGAAGAACGACAAGAAGTGGAGATAGAGCTGCGTGAGTTGCAAGAACAATATTATACAACGCTGTGGCAGCATCACACTGGTGAGGCAACACAACTTGCCTCAGCAATAGAGGAATTGACTGTATCGTTGACTGCCGGTCAGGCACAGCTTCAAACAATTCAAGTGGAATTGGCATCACTTGCTCAGGCATCTTCTCGTCAGCAAGTGTTTGCGCAGTTACAGCAACAGTACCAAGAAATTGTGACAAAAAAGAATGGGCTCGAGCGAGAGCGAGCAGTGCTCCAAGGGAAATTACAAACAGAATATGCTAAAAGTGGTAATCACCAAGTAGGGTGGCTTGAATCAAAAGTGACGTCACTGCAAGGAGAGCAAGCGCAGTTGGCACACACGATTGAAGATATTGAAACCAGTATCACGGCGTATAAAAAAGAGACACATCAAAAAGAGCAAGAGATTGACGAAGCAACTTTTACTCGTACATCACTGCGAGGCACTGTTGCTGCCCAAGAGTCTGCATTGATGCAAATGAAAAGTGAGCAGTCTGCTTTTCATATTACTGGGTTTCGCGCTGTGCAGGCAGTATTAGGAGCACGCAGACAGTTGCCAGGGGTACATGGTGTGGTGGCAGAGCTTGGTGACGTTGGGAGTGCGCATGTTCTCGCGCTTGATGTGGCTGCGGGTGGACGGCTAGCGTCTATTGTGGTGGATACCGAAGACACTGCGCGGGAGGGAATTGCATATTTGCGTGAAGGAAAATTTGGTGTGGCAACATTTTTACCACTCACAAAAATTCGTTCGACTCATACACCCGACGTTGTGCATGACATATTGGGTCGGAATGGTGTTATTGGATTGGCTCGTGAGTTGGTGCAGTTTGACCCCCAGTTTGAACATATTTTTTCATTTGTATTTGGATCCACTATTGTGGTAGAAGATTTTGACACTGCAAAAGCTATTGGCATTGGGAAGGTGCGTATGGTCACGCTTGAGGGAGATCTTTTTGAAACAAGTGGTGCGGTAAAAGGGGGACACAGGCATGTGCGCCAGCACGGCATTAGTTTTTCTAGTGGTGAAGGATCCTATAAAGTAAAAGAACAGACAGAAGAACAAGAAAAAGAAATTACAGAAAATAAGCAAGCATTGTTATCACTGGAGCAAGAGCATGAGGCCAGGGTGATTGCACTGAGGAATACGTTCACGGCACTGCAGACGGCAGAACAAAAGTTGGGATTATATGTAGAAAAAAAACAAGATATTGATACAGAGTTGGCATCACTTGAGCGTGAGTTGGCTATGCAAACGATGAGTCCAGAGCAGCTTGGTGATGTGATGAAGGATATTGCGGCATCAAAGAGCACGCTTGATCAAGATATTGTATTGATTGAAAAAGAAATAGCTGCGGTTGGAGAGAAAATTGCACAATTTAATGATGAAGAAGAAAAGAAAAAACAACGTGTTTTTGCATTGCAAGAAACCATGCAAGCACAACAGCAAGAAGTGAATACACTGGTGGAAAGAAAAAATGAAAAACAAGTAGCACTTGGGAAGGTAGAAACAAAGTTAGAAGACTTGCAGCACGAATTGTACCAAGAAATGCAAACCACTATTGAAGCAATACTCACGCGTGGCATAGCACCACTTGGAATGACCGAATTGGAGGCTGTGCAAGTGAATATTCAGAAAATGAAATATAAAGTAAGTCTTATTGGGGGTATTGATGAGGAAGTAGTAGAAGAATATACCCAAACAAAAGAGCGGTATGGTGGGCTGTCAGATCAGCTTGCTGACTTGTCGCGTGCTATTGATGATTTACACACGTTGATTGCAGAGCTTGATGCCATTATGAAAAAGAAGCGTGATAAGGCATTTAAACAAATGAGAAAAGAATTTGCTCGGTATTTTTCCATTCTCTTTGATGGTGGAAAAGCAGATCTTATAGAAATATACGAAGAAGAGAAAAAATTAGACATGAACGATGAAGCTGCTGTACTGGAAGAGGACTCATTTGACGCAGAAGATGTTGAGGAAGTGGCAGCAAAGAAGATACGAAAAAAGAACGTGTTATCTGGTATTGATATTACCGCATGTCCACCCGGGAAGAAGATACAACATGTCCGTGCACTTTCTGGTGGTGAGAGAACCATGACGTCGATTGCGTTGATGTGTGCCATTTTAAAAATAAATCCATCTCCGTTTATTGTGCTTGATGAGGTCGAGGCCGCTCTGGATGAAGCAAATACGCTTCGTATCATTAATATTTTAAAAGAACTTGCAGAACAATCACAGTTTATTATTATTTCTCATAATAGAGCGACGATGCATGCAGCCGACGCACTGTATGGTGTGACTATGGGAAATGACGGAGTAAGTCATTTACTCAGTGTAAAAATGGATGACGTCCCAACTGCGTAAATTATCCACTTGACGGAATGTATGGATGTGGTACGGTATAAAAAGTATGAATATGATGAATACCATGACTATTGTAAAGAAGAGCAAGAAGATCTCGCGCCCCGCGGTCTAGTCTTGTTGCATAGTTGAACAACACTACAAGTCCGCGAAAGCGGATTTTTTTTTATGAAAAATAGGTGCTGGAGACATCTCAATATGTTGATGTATCTCTGCAGGATGTTTTTTCTCAACATATATATGAAATTAGAAAACGGACAATATGCTATTGGGAATCACACTGTGCTTGAAGTGGCGCAGACATATGGGACTCCACTGTATGTCTATAATATGGAAACCATTAGGGATCGCGTGCACGAATTGAAAGAAGACATTGGGCAGCATCCCAATACAGAATTTTTGTATGCGATAAAAGCAAACTACAATCCACATATCGTGCGAGAGATTGTTCAGTTGGGCCTTGGCATTGATGCCGTTTCGCTTGAAGAAGTACACATGGGGCTTGCCTGCGGGGCGCTGCCGCCCCAGATTATGTTTACGGGTAACAACATGACGGATCATGAAATGCGTACCGTTCATGAACTGGGAGTTTTGTTAAATATTGGATCGTTGTCGCGGCTTCGTAAATATGGGCGGGCATTTCCTGGAAGTCGCGTGTCCATTCGGTTTAATCCAAACATTGGTATTGCGTCTCACGAAACGAATATTACTGGTGGCCCAGATTCAAAATTTGGTATTTCATTCCAAGCAGTTGCTGAGGTGAAAGCAATTGCACAAGAGTACGGATTGCATATTGTTGGAGTTCATCAGCATATTGGTTCGGGATGGTTGCGACTTCGTGAACCAATACTGGCGCTGGATGTTATCCTTTCCATTGCGAAGCAGTTTTCTGGATTAGAATTTGTAGACGTGGGTGGTGGATTTGGTGTGCCATATCAGCCACAAGAAAATAGACTTGATATCCAAACACTTGGAAGTCAAATAGCAAAACGGTTCACGCAATTTTGCAGTAGGTATGGAAAAGAGTTGGTACTACGGTTTGAGCCCGGCCGTTATGTGGTTGCGGAAAGCGGACATTTGATAACAGAAGTGAATACACTCAAAGAATCTATTTCACGAAAGACAATTATTGGGACAGACACGGGGATGAATCAATTGGTACGGACTGCCATGTATGGGTCATATCATCCAATTGTAAACATCAGCAATCCAGAAGGGATGTTGCAAGAATATGATGTGACGGGAAATATTTGTGAGTGTGCAGATTTTTTTGCCCGAGACCGGATGCTGAGTGAAGTACGAGAAGGAGATCTTTTGAGCATTGATGTGGTGGGTGCATATGGCATGTCTATGGCGTCCAATTATCAACTCCGTGGTCTTCCGGCAGAAGTGCTGGTGGATGGAGATGTCGTTACTGTTATAAGAAAACGAGAAGCGTTTACAGATCTCTTGGGACGCTATGATATGTAAGCATGCCATTGTAAGCAAAAGAAGTAGGTTGGTCGCATTGAAACAACGATGCGATATACCTGAGTCTTTTCAGGGAATTTTTTTGGGGGGAAAGGCATGAATATCGCTGTCGCTGTACGTTCGGAGGAAGTCCAACGCGAGCCGCCTCCTGCGGTTTCGTCTGACGACGACAGTATCGAAGCGCGTCTTCGGTCTGTCGAGGTGCCGCTCTCTGCGGAGAGTCTGGCGTATCTCGCATCGGCGCGAGAAGGAGACGGCGCCTGGACGGGTGTATCCTGTCCAGCTATCGACGAATTCATGGTCGACTAAACCGCACCTACGGGTGTGGCGAAGGTCGGCAAGAGGCTCCTCACCCATAGGAGCCTCGCAAACTGTAGTAAATCTACAGGCATTTTAGGATTTTTGAGAATAGTACTCATCTACACACCTACGTATTGACAGGAATCCTTTTTTTGCGTATACTCTCCTCACTCACAAAAACGCTCAACGTGGGATGCATTTCCCTCGTTAATACTTATTATCAGATAGAGATACATATGCTCGTTATTCGACTCCAACGTATTGGAAAGAAAAAACAACCAACCTATCGTTTTGTTATTTCTGAAAAAGCAAGAGATACACAAGCAAAAAGTCTAGAATTGTTGGGTGAATATAACCCAACAACCAAAGAAAAAATTCTTAATTTGAAAGAAGATCGTATCAAGTATTGGATTTCACAAGGTGCACAACCATCTGCAACGGTAAGTAACCTGTTGTTGAAAGCGGGTGTGATTACTGGAGAAAAAAAAGGATCTGTGACTATTTCAAAAAAACGAAAAGGGAAGCTCGATGCAAAAAAAGCTGCTGCTGAAGAAAAGAAACAGGCAAAAGCAGAAGCAGCAAAAGCGGCTGCCGAAGCAAAAGCGGCTGCCGAAGCAGAAGCAGAGGCTGCTGCACAAGCGCCTGCCGCAGAGGAAGCCACTGCTGAATCACCAAGTGAGGAGATTGCAGAAAAAAAAGAGACGGCACCTGATGCAGAAACTCCTGCTGCGTAATCAAAAAAACAGTAAAAAAATCCGGTTTTGGCCGGATTTTTTTTATATATTTCTGTGGACAAATTTTGATTTGCCACTCGTTGACAGAGAAAAAAAAATGACATATACTGCTCTGTATAGTGAAGCTTGCCTCTGTCATTGCAGGTGGCATATGGTGAGTGTTCAAACAGAGAGATGTTATTTACTTTAAGTATCGAATGATATGGAGCAAGATCAAGAATTTTTGGAATATGTTGTAAAAGCAATTGTAAATCATCCAGAAGATGTAAAGTCAACACGAACCGTAGATGAAAGAGGAGTGCTTATTACATTGGATTTAAATCCAAGTGATATGGGATATGTCATTGGGCGACGCGGACAGACAGCGCGTGCCGTGCGAACATTGTTAAAAGTGGTGGGAGCAAAAAATAACGCTCGTGTAAACTTGAAAATTAATGAACCAGAAGGAAGCCGCGGACCACGACCCAGAACAGATGACGACCACTCACACTATGGATCTGCACCAAGCACTGCTCCTGCAGCAGCCCCAACAGATGACGACATTGATATGAGTGCCGTTGAAAATTTCAACATTTAAATCTCATCTTCTGAAAGAAGGAAAAACATCCCATGATTGGGATGTTTTTGGTTGACACAGAGAAAAAGCTTCTGTACTATGGTGTGTATTATCTCCCTTGCATTATGGGGAAAAGTGGGGTATACTCTGCTTCGATTCTTTCGAAACTCATATGAGGAAAGGGCGATTAGCTCAGTTGGTTAGAGCGCTACACTGATAATGTAGAGGTCCCAAGTTCGATTCTT
>Ga0066639_10000452_pt1 | contig 35458 bp, 43 predicted proteins | sample CryGeyCG2114_010_2_FD_59504 | JGI IMG/M metagenome (GOLD analysis project Ga0066639, IMG submission 59504) | Groundwater microbial communities from aquifer - Crystal Geyser CG10_big_fil_rev_8/21/14_0.10 | ecosystem: Environmental > Aquatic > Deep subsurface > Groundwater | place: USA: Utah...
AACAGCAGCGGGCTTTGGAGGCAATCGGCCTGGGTGAGAATGAAACACGGCTCTATCTACTCATGCTCAAGCGACCCAAGGCGACCGTGCAGGAGCTTCAGAAGCGTAGTTCGTTTCCCAGAACCATGCTGTATTATGTGCTCCGCAATCTGCAGGAGGCAGGATTGGTATTGTCAGTAAAAGAAGGCTGGCGCACCGAGTACATTGCACAGAATCCGGAGCACTTGTATGATGTGCTTGATGCGCGGCAGCGCGAATTTGCGGATCGCATTGCGGACGTTCAGTCGCTTGTTCCCTCTTTGCGCCAAGTGTACCGATTGGCTGACCGGCGACCGGACGTTCGTTTTTTTGAGGGACTGGAGCAGTATAAAGCCGCGCTTGACGATGTGTTTGATTCAGGCGCAGACTGTTTGTATGCGTATGTTCCTTCGAACCGGAAGAAGCGTCCCGGCCTAGCCTTGCGTCAGGCATTTGACGAAAAAAGAATTGAAAAAGGGATCGCCCAAAAAATACTTGTGCCGGATGACGAGACGGCGAACGTGCTCGCGGCGCAGTACGATCATGACAGACTTACCGAGATCCGTGTCATGAAAGATGACAGGCAAGATGACTTTGATATGCGCTTGTATAACAGCAAGATCGTGTACTCCCGTTTTACTGCGCGCGAACCGATTGTAACGCTTATTGATGACAGGCCGTTTTATGAAATGCAGAAGACACTATTTTTACTTGCTTGGAAATAATGCCGTATGAATATTTTTTTTATCGGGTCAATTCGTGGGGGGAGAGGAATGCAACCGCAATATAAATACATAGCGCAGCGATTGGCTGACTATGGGACTGTGTTGTCGCCCAATGTGGCGGATCAAGAGATGTCCAAGCATGGGGAAACCGAGCTGGAGGAAGATGCAATTTTTGAAAGAGAGCTGCAGCGTCTCGGTCAAGCAGACATTGTTGTCGCGGAGGTGAGTATTCCAAGCCATGGGGCTGGCGTGCTTATCGCAAAAGCTGCTGACATGGGTAAACGAATTGTTTGTCTGTACTTGAAAAAAGATGAGTATCAGATATCGGCAATGATAACGGGCGATAAGAGGATTGATCTCAAAGAATATCAAACAGATGAAGATTTGGATGCCGGTATCGCTGCCATATTCAAATAAAACCCCCCTTTGCGAAAGGGGGGTTTGTGGTGATTAGAGATTCGTGTCCACCTTCACGCTTGGCCCCATAGAGCTGCTGAGGTAGAGGGTTTTGATATAGATGCCCTTTACTCCACTCGGTTTAGCCTTTTTCAGCGCCTCTATAAAGGCAAGAATATTTTCTTTGAGCTTAGCGTCATCAAAGCTCACTTTTCCAACCAGCTGATGCACGTTTCCGGTATCATCTGTTTTGAAGGCCGCTTTACCTTTTTTAAGCGACTCAATCATTGTTTTGACATCTTTGTTGACTGTTTCTGTTTTTGGATTTGGCATCAGTCCTTTTGGACCGAGTACTTTTGCCGCGACAGCCAGCTTTGGCATCATTTCCGGAGTTGCCACTGCGATATCAAAATCAATTTTTCCGGTATCCTTTATCGTTTTGATGTCTTCTTCTCCGAAAATCAGATCAGCACCGCCGGCTTTGGCAGCCGCTTCATCGTTTGGTCCCACAAACGCGGCAATGCGCTTTGTGTTTCCTGTGCCGTGTGGGAGAACCGCTGTGGAACGAACCTGCTGATCTGTCTTTTTTGTGTCAATTCCCAGCCGCGCGTGCACTTCCACACCGGCATCAAATTTGACCGTGCTTGTTTGTTTGGCAAGGGCTATAGCCTCATCAAGGGAATAGACCTTTGTTTTATCGACCTTGGTCTTGAGGTCTTCCATTCGTTTGCCCATAGTAATTGGGATGGTAGTGGTTCGAGCCCCCAAGTGATTGGAGTCCCACTGAGTAAGTACTGTGCCCTATGATATATAAAAAAAGGGATTTTGTCAATCCCTTTTGCCGGTTTTGGAAATAGCTATTTCTCCCAGACCACAGTACATGATCCGGTAGCCAACGTGAAGCCCCTGGGGCAGGAGCTGTCTATATCATTGGACGGGTAGCAAATCAGGCTCCCCGTTGCATCATAGAGAATGGAAAAATCATTATTTTCTATTTGAACATAGTAGATATTTCCATCTATCCGGCATTCCTCAATCGTCGCGCGCGCGGAGGTATTGCTTTCGTCCAGAAGTGAAATAGGAATACTGAGCCAGTCCGGCAGGCCTGCTTGCGCCAGCTTTGACGGTGGTTCACTTTTTGGCGGTTGATTTGTCGGGGTGGTTTTTTCCGTCGTGTTTTGAGGGGGCGTCGTGACAGGAGCTGTGTCTGTTGTTTGGGTTGTCGAAAGTTCCTCGGGGGGGCTCACGCGTATAGAACCTCGGTATCGCTCGACATTGGGCAGGGTGATATCGGGTAAATTTGTACACGATCCTTCGGCAAGAATATCGATATGTCGCTGTTGCGCTGTGCACGCATTCGTATATGTTCGTCCGTCGGATCCGCATACGGGATTTGCGACAGGCGGGCATGACCGTGGTCCGCTGATAAGCCCCACCGTTGTTCTGTTGACGGCAATAAAATCAACGGGCATTTCCGCTGTTTCATCGGTACATTCTTTGTTTTGAAACGCACTTGCGTCGCAGCGGGAGCCATCCGGAAACGCGCAGTATAGAACATACGCCCGTTTTTGGTTGGAATATTCCAAGGTGGTTTGATGACCGTTCTGTACGCAGTAAATATAGGAGAGTTGCTGTACCGACCCTTCAATAACTGTTTCATTATCAATAGGTTGATTCTCCGGCATCTGTGGCTGTGCGTTGTCGCTATCCTTCGGGCTACCGCAGCCGGCACCCAATACAATAAGGAGAGCGACAGCAAGGGGGACAGTCAGTCGCTGTTTCATAAGGCTTTGATATGGTCACGGATTGTTTCGGCTGAGGACCATAGTTTCTTTTTTTCCGCACTTGGAAGAGACATCGGCCACTGTCCTTGAATTCCTGATTCGGCAATAATGGCTGGAACGCCAAGACAAATATCCGAGACTCCGTTCCAGCGTGTCAGGCGCGCGCTGACCGGTAGTATCTTGTACTGGTTGTATATAATGGCCTCCACAATGTCTGTAACTGTCAGCCCTATGCCATAGTACGTTGCGCCTTTTCTTTCAATAATATCGTAAGCACCCATCTGTACCTTTTTTTCTATTACGTTCTTTGTTGGCGCGGATAACTTTTTGATGTGTGCAGCGGACATGCCGCCCACGGTGAGGGAACTCCAAGCGACGAATTGGCTGTTTCCGTGTTCTCCCATAACATATCCATGAACATTTTGGCTGCTGACTCCCAGTGTTTCCCCCACATGCTTGCGCAGCCTGGCCGTATCAAGCGTGGTTCCGCTCCCAAATACTTGATTGTGGGGCAGGCCGGATATTGTTTGCGCGAGATAGGTGATTACGTCAACAGGATTGGTGACAATGATGATAATGGCAGTCTTTTTTAGGCGACCAATTCCCTTGAAAACGGATCGCACGATGTTTGCGTTTTTTGTCAGCAGATCAAGGCGGGTATCCCCGGGTTTTTGTGAGACGCCTGCGGTGATAATAATAATATCCGCGCCACGCGCATCTCTGAAATTGCCGTTGGTAACACAACCCGTTTCAACAAAACACATGGCATCAGAAATGTCCATAACTTCGCCCTCTTCTTTTTTTTCGTTGACATCAATAAGCATGACCTCTGCCGCGAGGTTTTTTATCGTGAGCGCGTAGGCGATGGTAGAGCCTACCGCGCCTGCGCCAATAATTGCAATGGATGGGCGATGCATATTGTTGTACACAGTATAACAAAAGAGACGCACGATGGCGAGGCGCGATTGACACGCGCGGGAGACCTGTGTGGAAACATTTGTGCATAGATATTCTTTCCAAATAAAAAACTCGCCAATGTGGCGAGTTTTTTGGTCTTAGTGGTGGTGTTATCCTTCGACCTTCACACCCATCTGCTTTGCCGTGCCGGCGATTATTTTCATTGCCGCGTCAATATCATTGGCATTGAGGTCCGGCATTTTTGTCTCAGCGATTTCGCGCAGTTGCGCGTTTGTAATTTTACCGACTTTATCTTTCAGGGGATTGGCAGCGCCTGATTTGATATTGGCTGCTTTTTTTATCAATTCGCTGGCCGGAGCAACTTTGGTAATAAAATCAAAACTTCGGTCATCATACACATTGATCACGACCGGTACGACATCACCTTTTTTGTCCTGTGTCGCGTTGTTGAATTGCGTACAAAAATCCTGAATATTCAGCCCATGCTGACCGAGCGCAGGACCAATGGGAGGCGCCGGATTTGCCAGACCGCCCTTTACTTGGAGTTTGATTTGTGTGACGAGTTTTTTTGCCATATATATATTTATTAAACCTTTTTCACCTGCAGCGCGTCGAGCTCGACCGGTGTTTCTCGGCCAAACATATTAACCAGTACTTTGATTTTTCCGCGTGAGTCATCCACGGCGCTGACTTTTCCTTCAAAGTTTTTAAACGGTCCGTCGATAATTTGCACTGTTTCATCTACTGATACATCAATTTTGTGAGACGGTTCAGCCACTTGCATGCGTCCTTGAAGAGACATCATTTCTTTGGCATCAATGGGTGTGGGGGTGGTACCGGAGCCGACAAAGCCCGTGACGTTAGGCGTGTTTCGTACCACGTACCAGCTGTCATCCGTCACGACCATTTCAACCAGGACATATCCCGGAAATATTTTTTCTTCTACGGTTGTTCGCTTCCCATTTTTTATTTTTATCTTTTTTTCTTTTGGAACCATGACCGCAGTAATTTTGTCACTCATGTCAAAGGTGTCTATACGTTGTTCCAAATTTCTCTTTACATTTTCCTCGTATCCGCTGTAGGTGTGAAGCACATACCAGCGCTTGCCGAGGTCCAGGGTTTGTTTGGCCATAAAAAAGCAACAAATTTATGAAAGGAGGGCGCCCAGGCCAAGGTTAAAGATGTAGTCCAGCACGCCAAAAAAAATGGCAATGCCGATACTCATGGCAATAACCATGATTGAATAATTGATAACTTGTTTTCGGGTTGGCCAGGTCACCTTTTTCAGTTCGCTGATTGCGCCGTGAAAGTAGTCTTTGATTTTTTGAAAAGCGGATGCCATAGACATGCGACAGTCTGTGGTCGACAGTCTACCATCTGTAGCCCGTTGACCAAGTTATTAAAAAAAGGCCTTTGGCCAGTTCGAAAAGAAGTATACGGGAAAGAAGCGGATTTGTCAAGGGGGGAGTGGATATCTTTACAAGGGGGCCACACTGTGGTATATAACACGAGATCCGCGGCAAAGTGAGTTGTCGTGGAATTGCTGATTCTAACCGAATGAAGGGATAGATGACATGCGCGCGATCGCGAGGATGAGTTTTCTTCTTTCTGTGGCCCTGTCGGGCTGCGGCGCGCAGCCACAGATGTCGGATGAGACGTCTGATGGGTGCACGGACCGGATGCGCACCATTCGGGCCGCGCAGCTCGAACAGCGCTCTGACGGCGAGGAACAGCATGCGTACCGGCGGTTTACGCAGGACTTGAACTTCCTGACCAGGATCGCCTGCTCCGACGTTCTCAGCACGTCGACCAGTGAACGGATCACTATTCGAAACATGATCAATGACGCGGCCGACCGGCTGATCACGGTGCTTGAGAGGGCAAAGCAAGAGGGACACACGCTGGAGTGGCATGACGATTGGTGGGGTAGGCGACTGGTCTTCATCCTGTCCGTGAATGCCTCTCGGACTGATCTGCCGGAGCGTCTGGCCTGCCTGTACAGCGATGGCATCGTCTGGCCCAAGTCAACGGACAAGGAAAACACATTCGCGCCCACCTGTCGCAACTGATCAGCAGCGGCATGTGCGCATCGCCACTACATAGGAGAAAGGAGGACAAACAAAAAATCACCTTACGAGGTGATTTTTTGTTAACGGGTAAATTTTATATATCCAAATTTTTCACGCTCTTTGCGTGTGTTTGGATGAATTTTTTACGCGGAGCCACTTCAGATCCCATTAAAATTTCAAAAATTTCGCTGGCACGTTCCGCGTCTTCTATTGTTACAATCTTCATCATACGCGATTGCGGGTCCATTGTTGTTTCCCAGAGCTGATCCGGATTCATTTCTCCCAAACCTTTATATCGCTGAACATTCAGCTTCTTTGCGTCCTTGTTTGCTTGTTTTTTTATTTCCTTTTCTGTTTCCTCTGCCGCTTCATCGTTTTCTTCGGTTTCCAACACTTCCAAGTCTTCATCAGTGATACCGTTTTTTTCTTTGTACTGCTGGAGCGCGTCTGCCGTATAAATCCAGGTTGTTTCCTTGCCCTTTTTAATACTGTAGAGGGGCGGCTGTGCGATAAAAAGATGTCCTTTGTTTATTAGGTCTGGGAAGTAGCGGAAAAAAAGCGTGAGCAGCAATGTGCGGATATGAGATCCGTCAACGTCCGCGTCGGTCATGATCACTATTTTGTGGTAGCGGAGTTTTTCAATGTCGAACATTTCTCCAATATTCGTGCCCATGGCAATGATTAGCGACTTCAGTTCATTGTTCGCAAGGATTTTATCAATTCGCGCTCGTTCAACATTCAGCACTTTTCCACGCAGCGGCAAAATGGCCTGCGTTTCTCTGTCTCGGCCTTGCTTAGCAGAACCGCCGGCAGAGTCACCCTCTACAATAAACAGTTCGGAATTTTCAGCGCGTCGGCTGGAACAATCTGCCAGTTTGCCAGGTAAGGTGAAGCCCTCCAGTGCTCCTTTGCGCAGCACCGCATCTCGCGCGATACGAGCGGCTTGGCGCGCTTTTGCTGCCAGCAGACATTTGCCTATAATGCCTTCCGCGTCCTTTGGATGCTCTTCAAGAAAGATCATGAAGGCGTCGCCGAAAACATTATCTACGGCCGGCCGAACTTCAGGATTCCCCAGTTTTCCCTTTGTTTGTCCTTCAAATTGCGGATCAGGAATCTTAACCGAGATAATGGCAGTCAACCCTTCGCGCACATCATCCCCACTCAGGTTTGTATCTTTCTCTTTCAATATATTTTTGTTTCGGGCGTATGCGTTGAGCGTACGGGTGAGTGCGCTGCGAAATCCGGCGACATGCATGCCGCCTTCAGGGTTCGTGATGTTGTTTGCGAAGGGATGGAGTGATTCATTGTAGTCACCGGTATATTGGAGAGAAATTTCTACGAGGACCTCATCCACTTTCTTTTCCACATAAAAAATATTTTCGTGTTTTGGTTCACGATTTTTGTTGATGTGCCTGACGTAGCTTTTGATACCGCCCTCAAAATAAAATTTATATTCGTTATTCAGGAAGGCGCTCGCGGTGCTATCTTTTACTCGTTCCTCTTCTGATCGTTCATCTTGTACAATAATTTGGACGCCCTTATTCAGGTACGCTTGTTGCCGCAGATGATCAATAATGGTTTTCCACGAAAAGTCGATCGTGTCAAAAACAGCCGCGCTTGGCCGGAATGTAATGGTTGTCCCGGTTCCTTTTACTGCGCCGGTCGGCTTCACTTTTGATGTGGGTTTTCCCTCGGCATATTCTTGTATCCACTTTTTTCCGTCTCTATGAACTTCTGCGGTTACTTCTGTCGAAAGCGCGTTCACCACGGATACACCAACACCATGGAGACCGCCGGAAACCTTGTACCCGCTGTCGCCAAACTTTCCGCCCGCGTGCAGCGTGGTCATGACCAGCTCAAGCGCGCTGACCTTTTTTTTCGGGTGGATATCAACCGGGATGCCACGGCCATTATCAATGACACGTACCTTGTGATCTGGCAACAGACGGATTGTTATTTCGTTGCAATAGCCTGCCATGGCCTCGTCAAACGAGTTGTCCACGACCTCCCATATCATGTGATGAAGGCCGGTCGCGCCCGTTGATCCAATATACATACCCGGGCGCTTGCGCACGGCCTCCAGTCCTTCAAGAACGGTAATATTCTTGGCGCTGTAGTCACCCGCGTCATTTTGTTTTTTTGATTTTTTTTCCTTGCTGTCTGCCATAGAGGTATGTCTAAGTTGGGGATATTTTAGCATGCGTGCTCAGCGAAAACAAGGGGTGAAAGAAGTGGCATTTTGGTGTATACTACCGGTACATGTTTGGAAAAAAGCAGGAAGACAAATTAAAAAAATATCAGGATACATCAGGTTCGCTCTCGAGCAAGGGGCTGGAGCGTGGTATTTGGTTTGTGCGTCACAAGCTGCAGCTCCGCAAAATTATCGTTATTATCCTAAGCAGCTGGGGAGCAATTACAGTGGGTATTGGTCTGATAATTTGGGGGAAATACATAGCGTACGACTACTGGCAGGACAGGGCGCTGTATCGGTCGCAAGTTTTGGAGTTTCCAAATTATGAGAGTCGACAAAATATGTATGAGGCACGGCCTCTTATTTTTGGTCAGCCACAGGTGTATCAGGGATCGCGAAACACATATGATTTGGTCACACCCGTATCCAATCCCAATCCTATGTTTGTCGCGCATATTCATTATGAGTATCAGTTTGCAACAGGACGAACACCGGCACAGACCGTGACCATTTTGCCGGGGACGGAGTCGTATGCGCCCCTGTTGGGTTTTGAAAATGAAAGCTTTCCGGCTCGCGCGCAATTGGTTGTCGATGACATTGTGTGGGAGCGTCTGGATACACATGTCATTGCAGACCCGGCAAGTTTTAGAGAAGAGCGCCTTGCGTTTGAACCGGAAAATTTGGCTTTTACCCAGAGCCAAGATGGTATTGGGAGCACGCTTACATTTGACTTGACCAACAATTCCGTTTACAGTTATTGGCAGGCGGATTTTTTGGTCTTGTTATACCGCGGGAATGACGTCGTGGGGGTCGTCCACATGTCTGAACCCACGTTTAGAGGCGGCGAAAGGCGATCTGTTGACTATCGTCTTTATCAGGACGTTGGCGGCGTCAGCCGTATTGAATTGATACCTTTGATAAATATTTTTGATTCACATTCGTATTTGCCTGTCGGACAATAGCGCGTATGCAATATGTGCGGCAAATACAGGGTTTTTTTGCAGGGTACGATTGGATGCTGACAATCGTTCTTTTTATTTTAAGCTTGTTTGGCCTGGCGGCCATTTACAGTGTTGATTTATCGCGCGGAACAGAGCTTTTATATTTTCCAACACAGGCCGTTGCCATTGGTATTGGATTCATTTTCTTTCTTGTTTCAAGCCACATTCATAAAGTACGCTATGAGTCCGCATCCAGGATTATTTATATTGTCGGCCTGCTGTTGCTGACTCTGGTTTTGTTTTTTGGCGTGACAATTCGTGGTACAACCGGCTGGTTTCGTTTTTTTGGCTTTTCATTTCAACCCGCCGAATTTGCCAAAGCATCCTTGATACTCATGCTTGGGTGGTGGATCAGCCGTCAGGGCAGGCGCTTTGACGCGTGGGAGTTTGTTGTATCAAGTGGTCTTGCCACAGGGTTATATGTGGGGCTTATACTGCTACAGCCGGATTTAGGTTCATCATTGGTTCTTGTCGGCATATGGTTCGGGCTTGTACTTATGGCCGGCACAAAAAAAAGGTACATCGTTATGACAGTTCTTGCCGCGGTCGTGATTGCGGTGGTTGGGTGGTTTTTCCTTTTTGAACAATACCAAAAAGAGCGCGTGTTGACGTTTCTCAACCCGGAACTGGATCCGCTTGGCAGTGGCTACAATGTCACGCAATCCATTATCGCCATTGGGTCGGGTCAATTTTTTGGTCGCGGGCTTGGCTTTGGATCACAAAGTCAGCTGCATTTTTTGCCGGAGGCGCAGACCGACTTTATCGTATCGGTCATTGGCGAAGAGCTGGGATTTGTTGGTTTGTTTTCTTTGCTTGTCTTATATTTAATTTTGTTGCTTCGCCTGCTTCGTTTGGCAAAAATGGCAAAGGATGATTTCTCCGCCTATACCATCATGGGGGTGCTGCTATTTTTATTCGTTCAAATAATGGTAAACATAGGGGGGGCTACAGGGGTGCTACCGGTTACCGGGGTTCCCTTGCCATTTGTCAGCTATGGGGGTTCTTCTCTTATAATGGGGTATAGTGTGCTGGGTATGGTTCAGAGTTTGGGGCGTTCAAGCCACAAAAGATAGCTCATGAGCGCCGTGGGTGGTATACTCACTACGATCGTGAGGAGGCCCTTGTTTCTTGACAAAACGATCAATAGTTGGTATCATCTTTCCACTTTCACTATGGCAGATATTTTACCGGGGTTGCGTGGGTTGCAGCCTTGTCCGCTGTGCAAAACAGCCTACGTGATCGATAATATGCGCGTTGTTGAAGAGGATTGCGGTGCTCAGTTGGTTCATATGACCTGCGGGCAATGCCAAAATTCCGTTCTTGCGTTTATTGTTGATCCGGGTCTTGGTGTCGGCGCTGTTGGCATGCTGACTGATTTATCGGAAAGCGATGTTCTGCGACTGCGCGACAGCAGCGGTCTGGACGAGAATGCTGTCATAGATTTTGCCCAGATGATTCGCAAGCGACAAAAAGAATTTATTTATCATTTCATGAAGGACTAGAATATGATTTTGGCACTTGACGCAACAACAAGAGAAAAAAACGCGGGAACGCTTCGTGAAGCCAATCAAATTCCGGCGGTTGTATACGGACCGCATATTGATGCTTTTTCTGTTGCCGTTCCATATGTCGCATTTGAAAAATTGTATGAACATGCCGGTGAATCGACCATTATTGAGCTGAATATACCGGGCCAGGAAAAAGTTCCTGTTTTGGTGAAAGATATTCAATATGATCCGGTAAAAGGAAAAATGATTCATGTTGATTTTCGACATGTTACCATGAATGAAGCCATAGAAGTCACCATTTATCTTGAGTTTGAAGGGGCGTCTCCTGCAGAGAAGGAAGCCGGAGGAACAACCGTGATGTTTATGGATTCGGTGTCAGCAAAGTGTTTACCAAAAGATTTGGTCGAATCAATCGCTGTGGATTTAACAACCTTAAAAACATTTGAAGATACTATTACTGTTGCGGATATTCACGTTCCTGCTGGAATTACTCTACTGGAAGATGCAACGGCTCTGGTTGCAAAGGTAACGCCTCCGTTGACCGAAGACCAGTTGAAGGCCATGGAAGAAGAGGGAGCCGGCAGTATTGAAGATATTAAGGTGGAAGAAAAAGGCAAGGCTGAGGTGGAAGGTGAAGAAGGAGAGGCAAAAGATGAAAAAGCGAAAAAAGAGGAAAAAGGGAAATAGGACATTGCGAAAAAGGCTCTGCATGAGCCTTTTTTCTTTTACCAAAGTTTGATAGGATTGATATATGTCAAAAAAGAAGCATCCATTTTTGGGAAAGGTAGAAAAAGTGTTGCATGTAAAAGATGCTGAGCAGCTTATGTTTGTGCTGTCCGCCATAATTATTGCCATTGCGGTGATGCTCGCGCTGTGGTTTTTTGTTACACCAAGAAAGACAGACTTAGGCAGAAGCCTCAAAGAAACACGCAGTGATAAGGGTACGGAAAATACAGGGTCGTGCGCGCTTCGGAGATTTATCGATGGTGTCTGTGTCGGCAATATCGGGGCGCAATCACCGCAATTGGTTGCCGTGATGGTAGAAAATCATGTGGACGCCCAGCCACTTTCCGGTATTGCCAAAGCATCGCTTGTGTATGAAGCGCCGGTAGAAGGCAGCATCCCGCGTCTTATGGCCATTTTCCCATCTTTTCAAGAAGCGGAGAAAGTGGGTCCGGTAAGAAGCGCGCGACCGTATTATTTGGATTGGTTGCTTGAATATCCAAGCACTATGTACATGCACGTTGGGGGTTCACCTGAGGCGTTGGCAAAAATTCAAAAAGAAAGCATTTTCGACATGAATGAATTTTCTCGCGGTTGGTATTATTGGAGAGCCACCGACCGATTCGCGCCGCACAACGCGTATACGTCAAGCAACCTGTGGAATGCAGCCTTGGAGCGCTATGCCGATGTAGACGCTCCACACGAGTTTGAGTCCTGGCATTTTTCAGATGATATTGATATGTGTGAGACTGATTGTGATCAAACAATATCACTGAGTTATGGTGGTGGGGGATACAAGCCATCGTGGAAGTATAATGGTGAAACCGGGGTGTACGATAGGTATGAGTTTCGTCGAGTTGATGCTGACCAAGATGGTGAAGAAATTCATGCGGACACTGTGATTGTCCAGCTGGTGACCGCGCGCGTGGTAGATGATGTCGGCCGCCTTAACATTGATACTATTGGGAGTGGAAAGGCTGTTATTTTTCAAGGGGGGCAAGCCATTGAAGGCACGTGGGAAAAGGAAGAATTGCGTGAGCGCACAAAATGGCTGGATGATACCGGTGAACAAATATCGTTTCATCCTGGCAAGATATGGGTACAGGTCGTGAGTCAGTTTAACTCGGTGGAGTGGTAGGTGAAGGAGACAAAGAAACAAAATACAAGGGGGGGGAAATTCATATATGATGTCAAATAATGCTAGGTTGGTGCAGTTTGTTGCAGGGACATTCGGAGGAACCCTGTTTTCAATTATCGGTTTTCTGATGTTCATGAATTATGGAGGACAGCGTGGATGTTGGGCATTTATTGAGTTAATTACCAAACAGGTTGGGTATGAAGCGTGCGGCCAGGCCGGTCTGTTGTTTACGGGCATTGCGGCTATTATGTCGGCTTTTGTCACAACTGCAATGCACGCTATACAACGAATCCGGCTGCGCATGAACCGGAAAGCCGAGTTAGCCTAGAGGTATGGATTTATGACCGATCGTATGTCCCTATCAACTCAGCTTGCTCCAATATGTGCCCCTCCATTGCCGCTTCAACGTCTGTCTTGCTCGCGCCTGCCGGGAGATTGAGCATTGCGTCTAGCGCGTAGAGTTTGAAAAAATATCGGTGCTCTGTGGGCTGATATTGTGTCGGTGGGCACGGACCGGTGTAGGCGCTTTCGCCTCGTCCATTGGCACCCGGAGTACCGGCCGTGCTTCCCTGTTCGAGGACAGTGGTTTGGGGGGCTATATTAAAAAGCACCCAGTGGTCAAATACATCTATGCCTCGGTTTTCTTTTATTTCTTGCGGTATATCCGGATCATCCATGATGAGCACCAGACTTTGCGCGTTTTCCGGTATTGCATTGATGTGAAGTTCCGGGCTTGTATTGTCTCCATCGCATGAATAGGTTGCGGGAATAGATTGATTGGACGAAAAAGCAGGTGATGAAAGTTGCATAGACGGTCTGAAAACAGGAGCGCAGCCGGCGCCCGTGAAAAGTAATAAAATAAGAGAAATACGAACCTTCATGTTATGGGATATCAAAGGTAAGGCCTGCGACCGCGTAGTCCGCCCCGCGGCATGATGGGCAGTCGTCTTTGTACGGATGATCTTCGTCGCGGGTCATAAAGTAGGTGAGCACCGTGGGATGCGCTTTTTTTACCGCTTCAATTGTACGCGGTTTGTCGTCAATGAAATAGATTTTTTTATACGGGGCAATAAGACGGGCAACGACCTCCTGCTTTGGGTCGGTTGATATATCAGTGTGAAACGACCCCGGCAATTTACTATTGTGTATTTTTGCAGACTGCAGCTCTATATCTCCGTTGGTGACAACGGCAATATCAAAGCGGTCTTGGTGTCTGTTCATAAATTCACGAACATCGTCAAAAATCCATTTGTCCGCGCATCGGTGCAGCAGGTCTCTGATTGTTTCATGCATGCCTGTTTTGTCTGTATGCGGTATATGCTCTACAAACCGGTCAATATCAATCACTTTGTTGCATTTTTTGATGTGATCTCTGTACTTTGCGAACGTCGCCTCGTCAATGCCAAACTGTTCCTGAAATTCTTTTTTTAGCGCGGCCACAAATGTGGTTGTATTGAACATGGTATGGTCAAAGTCCATTATGATAAGCCTATCATGCTTGGGTTTCATACGGATTGCAGATAATGGATGGTGATGTTTGGATGTCCCAGCAATTTTTTTGCCGGCAACTCATCCGTTGTTTTATTGGAATGGAGCAGGTCATCAATTATTTGTTTTTTTGATTTTCCGGCTGCTACCAGAAGAATTTTTTTTGAAGATACAATCAGTGGAAAAGTTACTGTCAATCTGTCTCGAACATCCAGAATGTTGGTCGTTGTATGTGCCACGTTTTTTTTTTCAGTAAGTGCCGGAGAATGGGGGAACAGTGACGTAACGTGGCCGTCTGTCCCAATGCCAAGAATGCATAGAGTAAACATCTCGGGAAGTTTTTTTGAATACGCAGCCAATGACTGTTCAATTGGCAGCGATGTATCAAAATTTTCAATCGGTACATGTGGCAGCGCCATGGAAATAGTATGTACATTCGATCTCGGGTCACTGTCTGGTACGTACCGTTCATCTAACATATACAGCTGCGCTGACGCCACATCCTGTGGGGTTAATTCACGGTATATTGGGATGGGTGTTTTCCCACCGCTTAGTCCAATGCAGGATTTTTCTTGCGTACACGCCTCTATAATTATTTGAGCACTTTTGTGAATGAATGACTTGTTGTCTGTGAATGTTTGAACATGCATACGAAGTATTTACCTGGGCAATTCCACCCACTCAAAACCATCCTTATTGGTGAGCATATGTTGTTTCGCCGGGCCGTTTGAATGATCGGCATATGGCGTCACTGAAATATGCCCTTGTTCTATATTGTCTGCAATTTCATCGACCACATCCCAACTAGCCATAATTTCACCAAAACTTAAAAAATGAAGTTTTTGTTTGTTTATGGCGTCTAATATGAGATCTGCATGTTCAGGAAGACAACCTTCAATGTCACAGGCAATGGATGCGCTGGCATTCAGGTGTTGGTAGGTGTCAATTCCTTCTTGAAAATTGATCATCTGAAGAGTTATTTTTGGAAACGGGAAGAATTCAATGATAATTCGATTTGGGGTTTCCTTATCAGATTGAAATGGGAATTTTTTAAATTCAATGACTACGTACGTGCTTTTTTTCTTTAATTTTTTTCCGGTTCGGATATATATCGGAACGCCATGCCAGTCCTGCTTGTCAATCAAAAGTCGAACAGCAGCAAAGGTTTCTGTCTTTGAGCCCCGCTTCACTTTTTTTTGTTTGCGATAGCTTTTGTACTGACCAAGCACCACGTTCGCGCCATCACACATACAGTCTGCGGCTTCTAGCATGGCCATTTTTTCGCGTTGAAGACTATCAGCTTCATGATGGTTTGGTATATTCATGGTCACAAGCGCAAATATTTGCAGCAAATGTGATTGGATAAAGTCCCGAACAATGCCGGTTTCTTCAAAGTAATCGATTCTATTTTCCACGCCGGTTGTTTCAAAGGCTGTAATTTGAATATTTGCAATTTCTTCACCACGCATGATATTGGAAAGTATGCGATTGGTATGTCGCATATTGAGAATACTTTGAACCGATGATTTCCCAAGGTAGTGGTCGAGCAAATAAAATTGATCCTCGGAAAAGTATTGGGAAACAAAGTGAAACAGCTGCTGAGCTGATGCTTTGTCTCGACCGAAGGGCTTTTCCATGATAAGACGGATGTCTTCTTTTTTGCTTTTTTTTGTTGCTGCCAAATTTTTTACTATATCACCAAACAACGCGGGGGGAACGGAAAAATATTCTATTCGTGTGTGAGGTTTTGACGCGCACAGTTCGTTTCTAAATGATTTGTATTGTCTAAATGATTCCAGATTGTTGTACTCTCCGTGAAAATAGGACACATGGCGTAAGAGCGATTGTAAGACTTTCTCTCTGGGTGCATACCCAAGATTGTCGCGAACGCCTTTCTCAAATCGAGCACGGAATTCCTTTTTGGAAAGAGAGGTTCTCCCAAATCCAACGATGTGATAATCTTTGGGAAATCTTTTCTGTTCAGCAATGGCGTATATACTCGAAAAAAGTTTGAGGTATGCCAGGTCGCCGGACGCACCATAAATGGTGAGAATAAAGGGTTTTTCTATGTTGCGTGCATGCATATGGTTTGATTATTTCCAATCCGCGTGAAACGTTCCGGACCGGTCTGTTCTCTCAAAACCGTGGGCGCCAAAATAATCCCGCAGTCCTTGTATCAGGTTTGATGGCAGCCGGTGCTCTCTGATGGATTCATAGTAATACAGGCTTGACGAAAACGCCGGAAGCGGTATGCCGCTACTGTTTGCTCCGGAGACAAATAGCGCAAGTTTTGGCGCATGGCGTTGTACAAGAGATTGAACTTGTTTGGTTTCAAAAAGGTGGGCATGCGGAGAGGCGGCAAATGCCGCGTGGAATGTTTTGAGCAATTTTGCTCGGATAATGCAGCCGCCTTCCCAAATGCGCGAGATCTCAGCAAGGTTGATCTGCCATTTTTCTTCTTGTGCCGCCCGAGCGATTAAATCGTACCCTTGTGCAAACGTAGAAATAATCGCGGCATACAGCGCGTCCCCAATAAGATCGGCGGGATTGTTTGGGAGGCCGTTTCGCCGGTAGGAATGAGAGTATTTTTTTTGCAGGACGGCTCGGCGGGTTTTGTCCGCGGAAATGTAGCGGGCGTACACGGCTTCGGTAATGGTAGGAACGGGGACGCCGCGATCCAGCGCGTCAAGAGACGCCCACATGCCGGTTCCTTTTGCTGCCGCTACGTCAGAAATAGCGTTGATCAGGTATCCTTTTTTTGTATCGTCTTGTGCTAGCAGGACGTGTTGAACAATTTCAAACAAGTACGAATGATGCTTCCCCCGATTCCACGACGCAAACATTTGCGCAATTCGAGGCGGCGGCATCCCGTAAACCGTTGAGAGAAGGTGATACGTTTCCGCAAGCAGCTGCATGATGCCGTATTCAATGCCGTTGTGCACCATTTTTACATAGTGCCCGGCGCCATTGGCGCCAACACGCGTGACGCACGGTTCCCCGGAAAAGTCTTTCGCGGCGATTGCTTTGAAGACGGGCGCGACTTTTTTGTAGGCAGCGGCGTTTCCACCGGGCATTAAACTCGGTCCCTTGAGCGCGCCTTCTTCTCCTCCCGATACGCCGCAACCTATGAAAAATATACTTTTTTCACTGAGCGCTTTTTCTCTGCGCTGTGTGTCTCTATAGTGGGAATTACCCCCGTCCACAATAATATCTCCTTTTTGTAGATGTGGGAGAAGCGACGCAATAACAGCGTCGACCGCGGGTCCGGCATCAACCATTAGCATAATTTTTCGTGGTGTTGCCAGGCTCAGGGCAAAAGTCCGCAGGCTTTTGGATCCGGTAAAGCCGCTGTCTGGGTATGATTTCAGAAACGCCGCTGTTTTATCGGCGTGCCGATTGTACACTGAGACGCGCAGGCCGCGACTTTCAATATTTCGTGCCAGCGCGGATCCCATGGTGCCCAAACCGACTATGCCAAATTGTGAGAGATCTTTCTTCATACTCAGGCAATGAGCTTTTTAAACTCCACTACCATTGGCACCTGTTCCGGCTCAAGTCCGTAGAGGGAAGCGGTATGCAATGCGGTCCAGTCTGCCAGTACCAGAGAGGTGAATATTTTTGTAAATGGATTTGTGCCGATCAGTTCCAGGGCGGTTACTGGCAGGCCGCGCTTTTCATAGAGTTTTTTCATGACATCCATGCGTTTTTGAATCTTTGGGTGGTCCTTTTTGTCCTTCAAAAAGATAAAGTGGAATGGTCTGCTGAGATGTCGGCTTTTCGGCTGGACGTCAAAACCGGTCATTTCGTTGTGGTTGAGTTCTGAAAATACATTGTAAAAACCGGGGATTTTTCCTGTTTCGTTGAATTTTATTTTCCAATTATATGCGATGGATTGATTTCTTGCAGAGCTGTATATCACCGGAACGTGATCTTTCAATTTTCGGGCGAGCGCGGCGCCTTTTGGTTCAATCATTTTCGGTTTCAGACTCCTCGCGACCGCGGCGGCCTGTTTCATAGCCGCTGATTCCCCCATGATCGCCAGTATGCCGAGCAGATTAAATCCAAGCGCTGAGCGCGGCTGGATTCCCGTATCCGGCATTTGCACATAGGGGATCTTTTGTTGTTTTGCGCTATCAAGCAGTTTTCCGCCTACGGTAATTGCAGCGACCGCCAACTTTTGTTTGAGCGCCAATTGAAAACCTTCAATGATTTCTTCTGTATTCCCGGAATACGAACTGGCAATGACAAGCGTGTCACGCAGATCCTGCGCTGGCATGGCTGGGAGACCATAGTCCGTATGGACGGTAAGGGGAAGGGAGGGATCGTACGCAAGGGCGAGGTCTGCTGCCAAGTGAGAGCCTCCCATTCCAAGAACAATAACCCTTTTTTTCTTTTTTAATTTTTCTTTATTTTGAATGACCGGCTTATACAAAAATTGTTTTGCAAATCCCTCAATGGCATCCTGCATCATAGTACATATGAATAGTGAATTGTAAATTATGCTTCCAGTTTTTTCATGAGATTTCCGTCCGCGTGCAATGCTGCCAAATCGTCGAACCCGCCAATGAACTCATCACCTATGACAATCATGGGAACGGTCTGCCAGTTATATTTGAGACTCAGTTCCTCACGGAGCGTGTCATTTGATGCCAGGTCGATCTCTTCATATGGCACGTTCAATGAGGTGAGCAATTGTTTTGCCCGAGCACAGTATGGGCAGGTTGGGGTTGAATAGAGGGTTACGTGTTTCATAGTATGGTGAGCATTTTAGTGATTGCCGATAAGTTTGTTCCAGTCTGACGCGAATCGTTCAATGCCTGCGTCGGTTAATTCGTGGGTAATATTCATAAGACGCCAGTCCGCCGTGAGACTGCTGTTGGCAAAGGGGATCGGTGTGCGCCCATCGTCCGGATACGCATAGTCGGCCGGAGGAAGAGGCATCCCCGTGGACGCCCATTCTTCCAATATGCCCATTGGACAGGTGATGATATCCGCCTTCAAATGCAGCGAGTACAGAAAGTGGTCCATATTTCTCACGCTGGCCACAAGAACCTGCACATGCCCATCTCCGGACGCGTACATGGTACGCGCGTTTTCTATGAGGCTCATGCCATCAACACCAGTATCATCCAACCGTCCCACAAACGGAGACACAAATACGTCGCCCCTGTGCGCGCCCGCGGTTGCAGCGTACACGGCAGCGCATTGCTCTTGTGAAAATACAAGGGTCATGTTTACGCGGCCGTTTTCCTTCACAAAAATGTTTGCCGCCTCAAGTCCGGCTCGCGTTGTGGGGAATTTGATATGCGCGTTTGGAATCCATGCAAACATCTCGCGTGCCTGAGTTAGCATTGTATTCACGTCTGTATCAGCGTCAGCGAAGACTTCCACAGAAACTGATCCGTTTGGAATACGACTGGAGATTTCTTGGACGACGCCTTTGTAAAAGTCGTCTACCTCCCGGGCATTCAGCACGACACCGGAAGCGATTTTTTCTTGAAGAGCGGGGTTTTTCGCTACCAGGCTTGGGTTGGTTGTTTGGCCGTCCAAAAAACCCAAAAGCGCCAGTGCTTTTTTTGTGTCTTCCGGATCCCCGCTGTCCAAAAAAATTTGTGTTGAAAGTTCTTCGGGTCGTGGCATATGAAAAAAAATACGTGCTGTCAGTATAGCACGCTCGGTGGTGGCTCACAATCGTGGATATATTATGTGTTCGAGCTGTGTTCTCGCAGCAAATAATCCTGAATTTTCTCGACGAGCTGCTCATGGATGACTCCATTTGATGCCAGGATACCATGTCTTCTGTTAACATCGGTTTGGTTGTACAGAAGGGGTTGGCCGAGCAAATCTGTCATAGTGCCACCGGCTTCCGCGAGAAGTATGTCACCGGCACAGGTGTCCCATTCACAGGTGTGATGACTGGTATGAAAATAAATATCATGTTGGCCTTCGGCGACCGTCGCAGCTTTCAAGCCGGCACTTCCCATGCGTGTTGTGTGCGCGATTCCAAGACCTGTGGCCAGAGCAAGGTGGAGCGGATTGGAATGAAATCCGGACATCACTGCTTGGAATGACGCTAATTTTTTTGTGTCTGACACATGTATGCGCTTTGGATCGCCCCCGTTTGTCTGAACATAGGATCCCTTTCCCTTTTCTCCAAAATACAGTTTGTCAGCAGTCGGTTGATAGATGACGCCAAGAGTGGGGTGTTCATTCTGTACCAGCCCAATAAGGACGGAAAATTCTCCGGTTTTATTTAAAAAATCTTGCGTCCCGTCAAGCGGGTCGACTACCCAGATAGTTTTTTCAGAAAGACGGGCAAGGTCATCATCCGTCTCTTCGGATAGAACGCTATACGCTGATGCGCGCAACGTATCCAAAATAATCTTTTCAGACGCGATGTCAGCATCTGTCACTGGTGCGTTTCCCTCCTTTTCCCATGCGTCATAATTTGAATTGTAGATTTTGAGTATCTCTGTTCCCGCGGCTCGGGCGGCATTGATGGCAAGAGAGAGGGTGTCGGAAACAGTCATAGATTTAAAGATATCGGACCCACATATAAACGCTGGAAATAATGAGTGCGACAAGCGTCATTGGAAGGGCTACTTTCATGTACGAGAAGAATCCAATTTTAGTGCCTTCTTTTTCCGCCATGCCGCCTACGACTACGTTTGCCGATGCGCCGATTAACGTGGCATTGCCACCGATATCCGCGCCAATGGCAAGCGCCCACCACAGTGGGGCAAGGGCAATACCCGAAAGCGAACCGATATCATGGATAAGTGGAATCATGGTTGCCACAAACGGGATATTATCCACAATCGCGGACAATATCGCTGATCCCCACAATATGGTCAGTGTCATGGCAGTCGGGCTGCCGGCTGTGGCAACCAATAATTGTTCGGCCAGCATCCGAATAGCCCCGCTGTGCTCAAGTCCTGTTACCAGCACAAACAACCCAATGAAGAAAAAAATAGTCGTCCATTCAATTTCACGCAAGTGGTCGTGCGGATCATGCAGGGATAAGAGTAAGAGCAAGGCTGCGCCCCCAAGCGCGATTGTCGCGCCTTCCAGTCCCGTGCTTCCGTGCATGATAAATCCCAAGAGCACTATTGCCAACACAATAAGCGAGTGACGTAAGAGCGGCATATCTGTCAGCGCGTCCTTTGGATTGAATTTCATAATGGCGGCTTGCGCTTCTTTTGTGGTCACAAGTTCGCGTTTGTACCATAGGTACAAGCCGCCCATGGTGACGACCATTATGATGATTGATATGGGAGCCAGATTGATCAGAAAATCGTTGAATGTAAGGTTCGCAGCGCTTCCGATCATGATATTTGGCGGATCACCAATCAGTGTTGCCATACCGCCAACATTTGACATGAGGATTGCAGAGATAAGAAACGGATAGGGCGATATTTTTAAATTATTCGCTATGACAAATGTCACGGGTACCATGAGCAGTACGGTTGTAACATTGTCCAAAAGAGCTGAAAAAATTGCCACTGTGAGGCCAAGCAGGATGAAAATTGGAATTGGACGGCCTTTTGCTTTTTGTGCCAGGTATAGGGCGACGGCTTGAAACATGCCGGATTGCCGCGCGATTCCCACCACAATCATCATGCCGATTAACAGCCCAAGCGTATTAAAATCGATTCCTTCAATAGCCTGTTCTTGACTGATGATTCCAAGTAAAATCATCAAAATAGCGCCGGCAAGGGCAACCACGGTTCTATGAAATTTTTCTGAAATAATAATCGCGTATGTGAGAACAAAGACAGCGATCGTACTATAAAAAAAGAGGGGCATACCTCGTTCAAAAAGTTAATCTGAATAGTTGAGACGAAGAACGTCGCCTGCTGCGCGTTTGACGTCTGTGCGGTTTATATATCCGATGAGTTTGTTGTCGTTGTCGACAATTGGCAACTGCCGGATATGAAATTCGGACAAAAGCGTGATTGCTTTCATGAGGCTATCATCTTTTTTTGCCGTGTGTACGTCTTTTGTCATGAATTTACTGACAGGGTCATTCGCTACTTCTTTGATTCTGTCCGCGAAGACGTGGGCCGCTTCAAATGGCGCCAGGTGTTTATCTTGTTCCAAGTAATCGGGAACAATGTGTTTAATAATATCCCAGCTTGAGAGAATTCCGACCACCGCGTCCATGGAGTCAATGACAACCACGCCGTTTGTTTTCCGTTTGAGCATGATTTCAGTGACCTCTTTTACTGTAGTCTCCGGGCTGACCCGTGTGACGTTTGATTGCATGTAATCGGCAATTAAATAGCTGTCTTTTTTCATAATGAGAATGGTTACCATTCAGCCAAAGTATAAAAGAAAACGACCCCGTGGTCAACGAGGTCGTTTTAGAGATGCGGTAAAAAATCAGGATAGCCAGACAAGGGTGGATGCCATGACAAGGAGTGCCACCAACCAGTGGATGGCATTGAGGAGGTACAAGTTCCACGATTTGTTTTCCCACAACACGGCACCAAGCTGTATGGTTGCAACCAGACCGAGCCAAAGCCAGAATGCTGTTTGAAGCGCAATCTTCATCGCCGGAATTTCAGGCGCGGATTGAGACCACCCACCAATGAAATGCGCAATCACATAGGCCATCACAAGTTGCGCGGCAAACCCAAGAGCCATACTTTGTCCCATTTTCTTTTTTCCGGCTTCTTTATCCTTTTCGGTCATGCCCATCATTTTCATCCAGGGCTTTCCAAAGAGCGGCCCGTACCAGATCCAGCCGACAACGAAACTTGCCACGGCCGCGACCAGAATCGCGACATAGTTGACCTCTATCATAGAGAGACTATTTAAATAAGTAGATGATAAGATACTGTATCAGTGCCTCATCTTGAATCATGGCGCGTGTCCGGGTGAAGCATCCCGGTGTTGCCAGTATATCATCTTTACACTATCTCGACCAGATTCCTATTTGACCGGGTGAGCGGTGTGTTGCCCGTGTCGGTGATGAGAATGTCATCTTCTATCCGGACGCCAAATTTTTTAGCAAAATACAGTCCCGGTTCAATAGTAATGACCATCCCACTTTCAAGAATGCTGTCTTGGCCCGGGCCAACGCTCGGCGTTTCGTGTACATTGAGGCCCAGGCCGTGCCCCAAACTGTGCAGGTAGTGTTTGGACAGCCCTTCCTTTGAGAATATATCGACCGATAGCCGGTGGAGGTCTTTGGTTGAAACTCCCGGCATTGCCGCGGCAATACACTGTTCATTTGCTCTTTGAACGAGCTCGTAGACGCGTTTGAATTCGTCGTCCGCGCGTCCAAGGAAAATGGTGCGCGTCAGATCAGCGGAATATCCATTGTACGCAAAACCAAAATCAAGAAGGAGGCAGTTTTTTGTTTTTAGTTGTGCGTTTCCACTGACATAGTGCGGCTCTGCCGCGTTGGCACCAAGCGCCACAATTGGGTCAAACCCAAAGCCATCCGCGCCATAGTGGCGGCCAAGCGCGCGCATGCTATCCACTATATCCAGTTCGGATAACTCGGAAATATCGTCAACGCGCCGCAGTACTTCCACAACGTCCTCAAAAATTCTCTCTGTGATAGTGACAGCCTGTGCGAGCGCTTCAATTTCGTCAGCGTCTTTGGTGAGCCGCAGCCGTTCTATCGCACCACTTTCGGGCAGCAAAGTAATCTTCGTTTTTTCCTCGATATTTTTATATTCCGATATCGTCAGATCCAAAGCCTCGCACAGAACCGGTTTCGCGTTGTCCACAAATTCGCAAAAATGCGTAAGAAGACTATGCCGCTCATGATCTACAATACGTTTGACGCCGGACGTTTCAAGCGCCAGGTTCCGCGCTTTTTGCTCATACATCTTTGGCACAAATAAATAGGCGATTTCATTTGTCACAAGCAACGCGGACTCACGGTCAGTGGGGGAGATCCCAATAAAACCTGTTAAATAAAAAATATTCGTGGCATTGGTGACAAGAATTGCCTGCGTATTTTTTTCATCCAGGATTTCGCGAAGTTTTTTTATGCGGTTCTGATACATAGTGTCCGTCATTGCGAGAACACGCAGCGAGTCGAATGGGGCGCGGCAATGACAGTTAGGTTGTCAGTAACTTATTCTTAAACGCTTCCAATTTTTTTGGCTCCAGCTTCATTCGCAGCACATCCTCAACAAATTCATGGCCGCAATACCGCTCGCCAAGCACTCGTTCAATAAATCCATCAAAATCGTGCCATTCCACGCGAATTTTTTCACCCGCGTCATGGTTGGCCGCGTCGGTTTGGGCACAATTTTTTGCGATAAAGTAAGAAATGGTCCAGTCAACTTTGTTGTAGGGCTGCCATTCCTTGTAGAGCTCCCAGTTGTCCGAGATCAGACCGGTCTCTTCCATCAGCTCGCGCTTTGCCGCCTGCTCCGCCGTCTCACCGGGATCCTGCCGGCCGCCCGGCAGAGAGTAAAAGTTTTCCTTTGTCGGCTGGTCTTGGTGCAGAATAACAAATTCGCCGTTTTTTTCCGCAATTACATCCACTGTGCCGGGGCGTTTGAGCATCTCAAACGTGGCGGTTGATCCGTCATACAATTCTTGTTCCCATTGGTAGACATCAAAAATTTCTCCGGTGAAAACCTTTTTTGCGTTTGGTGGAAGTGGCATACATTTGAGATAAGAAAGTGTGTTATCAGGTCTACAACTGCCCACGATACTGCTCCAATCCTTCTTCCATTATTGCATCGGAAGAAGATGTTTCCACAATATCACGCGATTTTACGATATTGAAGTATCTGATTGATTTTTCTTGTTTTTTTGCCTGCTGAATCTCGGCAAGCACGCCATCTGCAATTGGCCCAAAGACCCACAATTCTTCTGATATTCGAACTAGGTTATTATTGGCTTCGCGTACAATATCTCGATCAATACTGTCCGTCAGAAAGTAGTCAAAGCTCATGAACGGATTGATTGGCACGCCGCCTTGTTCCAAGATGAATTTGGAAATATGCGCCCGAAAATAAAAACTTGCTTTTGAATGTGCTGCAAAAATTATCGGTTTTCGTTTTTGGAGCTTGAGCGCTCCGTGTTCAAATGTGTCAGTCATACGTGCAGGTGTTGCTCAGAAAGGTATTGCTTGAATGCATCAAATTCTGTATAGAGATAGCTTTTTATTCCCACAGCCGTGGCCCCCTCTATATTGGGTACCGTGTGATCGATATATATGATAGCATTTTTTTCAATGCCGTGTTGCGCTTGCAAGACTTGGATTACAAATTCGTAGTAATCCGGTTCGGGTTTTTTATTGCGAACTTCGGCAGAAGAAAAAATACCGTCAAACAATTCACCAAAACCCATGGTATGTCGCATGTAATCTGTTCGGTATTGCTCTTGGTTCGTGGTCAAAAAGCAACGGACACCATTATTTTTTAATGTTTTTATTGCAGCAACCACCTGCTGATCAATCACATGTTCCGATTCAAACCAAAAGTTCAGAAATTCATCAACTGTTCCATGCCATTTCCATTTTTGTAAATACGGTTCGACTACTTCTTTAAGGTTGGTCTCGCCAATAAGACAGGATTGAAAAATTCCTTTAAAAAAAGGAGTCATGGCGTCTGTGGGAATGCCAAACTTTTTTGTGTATTGATGGCTGAACATTTCAGAGCGGACAATGACTCCATCCGCGTCAAACAAGAGGGCTTTTATCATATATATAACTCTATCATCACAAGGCATGATCGTCCAGAATTTTACGCGCGCCCGTGTCTTGACAATAAGACGGGGGCGTGTTACATTCCTACGTCCATTGGACCGCTCGGTATTGCCGGGCGTCTTAGACAAGGAGATGAAAGATGGACGTGAGGGAGAAGCTGCTCGAGAAGGACATGCCGTTCATCGCCGCGGCCGACCTTCAAGAGGATGGAACACTGCTTCCGGCTGTTGCCGCGGTTGTGAACTACGCGTGTGCGTCGCGCGGTGGCACGGCCATCATCTTGATGCAGGTGCCGGACATCAATTCGAAACATGAGGAGGCGATTGCGGCCTGGTTCGTCAGCGTCTTGAACGGGCTTCAGCTGCCCACTGGCCGCTTGGTCAGTGAGCTCAAGGTCCTGGCATCGAAGAGCGCTGCCGATGATACGCTCCCGAACGTGTACACGATCACGATTCAGTTCCGACCGGCGTCCTGACCCTCCCGCCTCCCCCGTGTCCGCAACCTCATGCGGTTCGCCAGACACGGGGGCAACCATTCAATACAAAAAATCACTCTTGCGAGTGTTTTTTTATTCTGCGAGCGAAAGAACTTTTGTCGGTGTGGCGTCAATCAATATTTCCACTACTCGGTCATGACCGGCAAGATCTTTGTGGGTGGCAACTGCCGCGTTTGGAAAGATAGATGTCGAGATGTGTGAAAGCATGCGAGACTGAGAAGGGTCGATCTCCATAAATAAAGTGACGGTGGACGGCGTGCGGTCAACCATGATTTGTCGGAGCTGTTTAAGAAGCCTTTTGTAAAAGAAAAGACCACCTTCTTTTGCGACAAGCGCGGACAGCGGTTCACGGTGAATGGACGGTTCTTCATCAAATTGCTCCTGCGTCAGGTAGGGGAGATTTGCTGTAATCAGAAGATTTTCGTTGCCAGTTGCCGCCTGTTTGTTTGTGATTGGTTCGAGCAGGTTGCCGTGTAAAAATGTGATATGTGTGTCGTGGAGCGCCGCGTTCTTTTTTGCGACGCGCAGGGCCGGGCGGGATGTGTCTATGCCAAAAAAATCAATATGTTCGTATATACCGGATTTCCGCATTGACCGCGCAATTGCAATTGAGATACAGCCGCTTCCGGTGCCGACATCAATCACGGTTGTCAGCCGTCTGCCGTCTGTCGACTCAAGTCTTTTCAGTGCAAGCCAGACCAATAGTTCCGTCTCAGGGCGCGGAATAAGCGTGTGTTTATTTACAAAAAAATTCAGCTCAAAAAATTCTTTTTTTCCCAAAATATGTGCCACAGACCATCCGGCTTCTCTTTTTTTTAAAAGCCGCGCGTACGCACGGGCCTGACGCTTAAGTATTTCTTCATTTGGGTGTGACATAATAAATTCGCGCGAATGGCGCGTTGAAAAAGCAAGAAGCATTTCTTTTTCGAAGATCGGAACATTGGCGTGCTGCTCCAAAATGGAATGCACTGTGATCATATTATTTTATCTATTAGTGATTGATGATTCTATGTCAGGTGAAACGGCCGTTGTGTCATACGCGATGCAGAAGTTTGATCGTTTGGATGTGATAGTCAGTGTTTTTACCATGCAGTTCATTTGGGTGAGTCGGCAGTTTGCCGGACGCCTGGGGTACACGCAGGACGAAATGGTTGATAAAAGTTTGCGTTCTGTTTTTGACGTCCACCCCGCGCTTATTGCCGGGCTTATCAATCACTTATTTTGGGACGTGGACGGGAAAGATTCGCAAAGCCTCAAAACAAAAGATGGAAGTCTCGTGTCAGGGACTGCGGACGTTAAAACATTTTCATTTGCCAGCGAGCCATACCTCGCGTTTGTAAATGTTGTTTTCAAAGAGGGCAGTGTTGACAACGGACGTTAATTTCCATCGTGCCTTGTGCTATCATAAAATGATGAGCAGCACCAGAATAATACTTTTGTGTGGAGGGATCAGTATCTTTTTTTTTGTTGCGTGGAACGTTATACGATTTCGATCACTGGTTTCCATCGGCACGGAACTCGCGGCGCGCGCGAATGCCTACGAGCAACATCCTGTCGATTCCACAATACGTGTTTTGTTTATCGGTGACAGCTCTGCAGTTGGCGTGGGCGCGAGTAGTCCTCTAGAGAGTGTAGCAGGGAGGCTTGGTGCTCGATTTCCGACTGCTGACATTATCAATCGTGGGCACAATGGCGACAAGGTACATGATGCCCTCTCGCAGTTTCAAGAATTTGAGGGTCAGCATTTTGATTTGATTGTCATTCAGGCCGGCGGAAACGATATTGTTCGTCTCACGCCTTTTTCACAGATTGAAAAGCAGGCGTTATCGTTACTGCAAACGGCTCATTCCATGGCGGATGCTGTCATTTTGCTGCACGGCGGCAACATTGGGAGCGCGACGCTTTTCCCGCTGCCTCTTCGCAAACTTTACACGTATCGAACGGCGCGCGTTCGCGCCATATACCAGCGCATCGCGCCTGCCAACGGCGCGCGCTACGTTGATATCTGGCGAGAAGCTGACAAAGATCCGTTTGAGCTGTATGCTGACAAGTATTATGCCGCTGACTTTTTTCATCCCAGCTCAATTGGTTATGGATTTTGGTATGAGCAGGTGGAAAAAGAAATTGACGCGCAAATGAATAAAGCAATTGTAGAATAATTATTTTTTAAAAGAGCATGACTGCGGCCTATGGCGGCAGTCCCTGCACCCACTATGAAAAAAAATATCCTCATCTTTTGTGTCGTTGCCGCGCTGCTGGTGGCGTTGGGACTGGCGTTCTTTGTGCCGTACATCCCCCAGACCCAGTCACTCGAGGTGTTTAGTCCGGAAGGGAATTCGCATGCGCAGTACACTGTTCATGTGAGCGCGTGGCAGTGGATACGGGAACGGTAGTTGATCATTTGCTCATTACCCGGCGTCTTTTTGTTTATAGTCAGCCGCTCGTAGTGCGTCTATTACCGGTTCAAGCTGGCCGTTTAAAATGGTTACAATATTATTCCAGCTTTCTTTGATGCGATGGTCCGTGATTCGGTCCTGCGGAAAATTGTACGTGCGAATTTTTTCACTTCTGTCGCCCGATCCGATTTGATTGCGTCTTTTCGCGTCAATTGCTGACTGCCTCTTCTCTTGTTCCATCTCGAACAAGCGCGCGCGAAGCACATTCATGGCTTTGATTCTGTTTTGTTGCTGAGAGCGTTCATCCTGACATTGTGCCACAATGCCGCTGGGTATATGCGTGATGCGTACAGCGGAATAGGTGGTGTTGACGCTCTGCCCGCCTTTGCCGCCGGACATGAATGTGTCAATTCGCAAATCATTCGGGTTGATGGTAATTTCCGTTTCTTCCACCTCCGGCAGTATCGCGACGCTCGCGGTGGATGTATGAATACGGCCTTGTTTTTCTGTTTCCGGCACGCGCTGCACGCGGTGGACGCCCATTTCATACTTCATGTTTTTGTAGACATCCTTTCCGTGTATTTCAAAGATCACTTCTTTATAGCCTCCCAGACCGATTTGACTGGCGTCAACCAAAGCAGTTTTCCAATTTTTTTGTTCGGCATAGCGCATGTACATGCGCATGAGATCACCGGCAAACAGTGCGGCTTCATCGCCACCTGCGCCCGCGCGAATTTCAACAATAATGTCCTTTTTATCCATTGGGTCCGCTGACCGAGTCATTTCCTCCAGTTCTTTTTCAAGCAGATCGGCTTTCGTCTGTAGCTCATCCGCTTCTTGCTCTGCCATTTCTTTCATTCCTTGATCGTCACTTGCGGCCATTTTCAGCGCGTCCAAGTGTTGTGATTCGAGTGAAAGCAAGTCTTTTATTTTTTGTGCTGTCTCTTTCATCTCGCTATAGATTTCTGACGTTTTTTGCAATTTTTTGGAGTCATGAAGCACGGTCGGATCGGATAGATCAGCCTCCAGTTGATTAAATGTCTTGAGGAATTCGGTGTATTTATTGTTCATATGTTGTTGTCTATAGAGTTCCTATAAAAAAACAGACTCAAACGAGCCTGCTTGTTATGTATTTCGCTATTTTGAGTCCTTGCTTTCCTCGCTATTCGCCTCAGAATTTTTTGCTTTGGCCCGAGTGGCTCGCTTTACTTTTTTTCCTTTTCTAACCGCGGCCTTTTTTTCTTGCATTTTCATCTTTTCAGCGAATTTTTCCACCCGCCGCGCGGTGTCGACAAGAATTTGCTTGCCGGTGTAAAAAGGATGAGACGCGGAAGAGATTTCGACGTTAATAATATAATGGTCTGTTCCGTCGATTGAGCGAGTTTCCTCGGATTTGAGTGTTGAGTGTGTCATAAATTCGGCTCCGCAGGAGGTGTCGACAAAAATGACGGGATGGGTTGTTGGATGGATATCTTGTTTCATAGGATAATAGTGGCAAAAGTATACTACAGAGCTTCTTGGATGTCAATACACGCCATATATGTGTTAATGAAGCCAAATAATCATAAGACATGGTATGATCATTCATGACGGCTGACACATATTTAGCGTCGGGGCTTGATTTTTTTTGACCGTTGGGCTATACTCTGGTGTACGAATGTAACTTCTGTTTATGTCAATTGTTTCGGTTATACAAGCATTGCAAATCTTTACATCAATTGTGCTTATCGCTGTTATCCTGATCCAGCAAAAGGGGGCGGGTATGGGTGCCGGTTTTGGTGGCGGCAGTGGTCCGATTGTTCATACAAAAAGAGGTGTCGACCTCTTTTTACACCGCGCGACCATTGTGATCGCGATTGTCTTCTTTGCGCTCGCTGTCGCGCGCATTTTCGTCTAACTTGACAGCAGGTTTTGGTTAACAGCCGGGTGCTGTTACCATAGTCTGTTGACGTACCAATGTGAAATTTTCTTTTATTTCATCACTCGCGTCCAAAGTGCGACGTTCTCGGAGTAAGAAAAGTAAGCCGCTTCTTTCCAAGCGTCATGATTTGAAACTGCTCAAGAAGGTGAGTGGCAAAAAAATGCCTGCGTTTCGTCAGTTGCGCTATGTTCGCAAAGTGCTGACTCGGCAGGAGTTTTTTATTTTGAGAGGCGCAACCGTCATTCTCATAGCAGCTATTGTGTGGTCGGGAATTGAGGTGACCGGAGCTTATCGAATGGAAGTGCCGGCTGTTGGGGGAGCCTATGTGGAAGCCGTGGTGGGTTCACCCAAGTTAGTGAATCCGCTGTTCGCAAATGTGAACGATGTTGACCGCGACCTCGTCCGTCTGGTGTATTCCGGCTTAATGTATTACGACGAAAATTTGCAGCTCATGCCGGATCTTGCCGAGTCGTATACCATTAGTGAGGATAAAAAAACGTACACTTTTTCACTGCGTCAAGATGTTGTCTGGCATGATGGAGAACCATTTACCGCGCATGATGTCGCGTTTACCTTTGAGGCGATACAAGATCCGGATGTTGGCAGTCCGCTCCAGGTTAGTTTTCAGGGGATTCATGTGCAGGTGATTGATGACTATACTGTATCCTTTGTCTTGGCAGATCAGTTTCAGCCGTTTTTGTCGAGCCTCACACTGGGCATTTTACCGGAGCACATATGGATCAATATTCCATACGAGCAAATAAAGCTGGCAAAGACTAATTTGCAGCCGGTTGGTACAGGTCCATATACGTTTCATAAGTTGGCAAAGGACGATACAGGATTTGTATTCAGATATGAGTTAAGTAGAAATGAGTCATATTATCGGAATCCGCCGTATATCCAAGAATTTGTGTTTCAATTTTTTGGTGATTATGGAACAGATCTTGGCGCTATTCAGGCGCTCAGACAGCAAAAAGTCGATGGGCTTCACTTTGTTCCGGCCGATCTAAAAGATTCGGTGACTCGGAAACATATTCAAATTCACACGTTGCAGCTTCCACAGTACACCGCACTTTTTTTCAATCAAAAGAAGCAGCCATATCTAGCTGACGTGGATGTTCGCAATGCACTGGCATATGCCCTGGACAAAGAACGTATATTGCGTGAAAGTTTGGAAGAGGGAGGCCGGGTCATCTATAGTCCTGTACTCCCCGGTTTCCCCGGCTTTTCGGAAGAGATAGAAAAAACGCCGTATTCGGTGGAGCAGGCAAATGAGCTGTTGGATAAAAAATGGAAACGCGTTTCTTCTGACGCGTATGCGGAGAAACAGCGTGAACGACTACGACTGGAATTGGCAGATCAATTTCCCATGGCATCCTCGACCGAGGAAAACACAACGTCGATGAATGCTGAGTTGGAGTCCACTATTGACGCTCGACTGGCATTGGAGTTAAATGAGGCGCAGCTATTTTATCGGCAAAATGAGGATGGGGACGTCCTGCAGCTTAACCTGGTTACGGCGGATGTGACGGAATATAGGCAGGCCGCCGGATTGATAGCGGGATTTTGGCAAGAATTGGGTATTAAAACGAATATTCGATTTATTTCACCAAAAGAGATCCCTCGGGAAGTCCTACGCGAGAGAAATTATGATGTACTTTTGTATGGCTTCATCATTGGCTCTGATCCTGACCAGTATCCGTTTTGGCATTCCAGTCAAGTTGACTTTCCTGGTCTCAATTTATCGCAATATGTGAATCGCTCTGTTGATGAGCTTTTGGTGAAAGCGCGTGAAACAGATAATCAGGAAGAGCTTGCGAAAGTGTACACGGAATTTCAGGAAAAGATTTTCAAGGATCGACCGGCTATTTTTTTGCACACACCGACATATCGGTACGCCACGTCAGACAAGATCAAAGGAATTCACGTGGAAAGAATTTTTCATCCGTCAGATCGATTTGCTAACGTGACACAGTGGTATATTAAGACAAAAGGCGAGTGGAATTTTAGTAAGAGTGAGTAATAACGTAAAGCGCCGGAGTGGTGAAACTGGTATACACGCATGCCGATTATTGTGCTGGAGTGGCGGAACTGGTAGACGCGCTAGCTTCAGGTGCTAGTGACCGTAAGGTCGTGGAGGTTCGAGTCCTCTCTCCAGCACAATGCATCAGGATGTGGGAGCAATCCCGTGGAGGTTCCCTGCCTGCCGGCAGGGAGTCCTCTCTCCGGCACAATTAGTCTATTTTGGACTTCTTCATTTGGGGGGATTTTATTTAAAGCGATGCATCAAGTGCATCATGATTCATGTATATGACAGAACAACAAGTACCACGCAGGCGATCTCATTCAGGATCGCAACAGAGAGGAAGTTCTCGAAACAGCGTGGCAAAAGTACACAGAAATCGTCGTTCATCATCAGGGGGTGGACAACATCGAGGAGGAAATCAAAAAAACTCATTTCCTCCACGGTTTCAGGGTCAGAGTCGAGTTCGTGTTCCGGAGAATGCCAAGGGTACGGTTCGCATTATTCCAATTGGTGGATGCGAAGAAGTGGGACGCAACATGACCATATTCGAGTACGAAAATGACATTGTCATTTTGGATATGGGGTTACAATTTCCGGAAGAAAACATGCCGGGAATTGATTACATTATTCCCAACATAAAGTATCTTGAAGGGAAAGAAAAAAATGTAAAAGGTGTTATTTTTAGTCACGGTCATCTGGATCATATTGGCGCTGCGCCCATATTGCTCAAAAAATTGGGGTATCCACCAGTGATTGGGTTGCCACTTACTATTGAAATGATCAAGCACCGAGTGGAAGATTATAGTCGCAATGATTTGAAGCTATTGAAAGTGTTGCAAGTAAAGTCGCTGAAAGACAAAATCAAACTTGGAAAATTTACTGCCGGTTTTTTTCAAGTTGAACATTCCATCATGGATTCCGTTGGTACCACGTTGGAAACACCGCTAGGCACCATTATCCATGCCGGAGACTGGACCATGGAGCGTGAAGAAGATGGTAGTACGCATGTAAAATATACGCAGCTGAAAGATGTAAAACGGCCTAGTGTGCTGATGTTGGAAAGTTTGGGCGCCATAAAGCAAGGTCGGCATGCGACACACAAAGAGCTGTACGATAACTTGATCAGCATTATTCAAAAGGCAAAAGGACGCGTTATCATTGCTACATTTGGATCGCAAGTGGAGCGCGTGAAGTGGGTGATTACCGCGGCCGGAGAACTGGGGAAGCGTGTGGCACTTGATGGATATTCCATGAAAAAAAATATTGAGCTTGCCAGCAAGCTTGGATATATCAAGCCGGATAAAAAAACAATGATTGATATTCACAAAAGTGAGGATTATCCCGACGATAAGGTGGTGATTGTCTGCACCGGCGCGCAGGGTGAAGAAAACGCAGCTCTGAATAGAATTGTCAGTGGGCAGCACCGAACCATTAAGTTGAAAAAAACAGACACGGTCATTTTTTCTTCCTCTGTTATTCCCGGCAATGAGCGGACTATTCAGAGAATAAAAGATAATATTTATAGACAAGCTGACCATGTTATTCATGGTGATCTTATGGACGTGCATGTTTCCGGACATGCCACGCGTCAGGATATTATTGACATGATTGATCAGACAAAGCCGGACTATTACATGCCGGTCTATGCCAATCATTTCTTTTTGAAAGAAGCAAAATGGTTGGCCGAGGAACAAGGCTTTAACAGTAATAAAATTTTTGTACCGGACAATGGATCTGTGTTTGAACTTTCCAGCAAAGGGCTGACACTGCGAAAAGAAAAAGTGCCAACAGAGTATGTATTTGTGGATGGTTTGGGTGTATCGGATTCACAGCATGTGGTGTTGCGAGACCGGCAAGTATTGGCAGAGGAAGGAATGATTGTGGTTATTACCACGGTTGATTCTCATACCGGACAGTTGGTTCAAAATCCCGATATTATTTCTCGCGGGTTTGTTTTTTTAAAAGATAACAAACAACTGATTGAAGATGTCAGAAAAAAAGTAAAGAAGATGGTCGTGGAATCGGATCCGAAAACATGGGCGGACACAGATCAAATTCGCAATGATATTCGCGATAAAATCGGTCAGTTTATTTTTAGTAAAACAGAAAAGCGACCAATGGTGCTGCCGGTGGTGATTCGGGTATGATCAAAAAAATAAACGAGCATATCCTTCACGAGGATACATGGCAAAAAATTCATCTGGATGATGTTGCGTTGCCGGACGGAACTTTTGGTACGTATGCCTATTTGGATTCGGTTGCCGGCGCGTTTGTCATTGCGCAACGAGATGATGGGAAAATTTTAGTTTTGCGAGAATGGCGATATCCAATTCAAGGATGGACATGGTGTTTTCCAGCAGGAGGCGTTGAAGAAAATGAAACACCGCTTGAAACTGCCAAAAGAGAATTAAAAGAAGAAACAGGAGTCGAGGCAGTGCATTGGGACGACTTGGGTGATTTGCGAATAGACCCGGGTAAAAATAAACATACAGCACAATTTTTTTATGCGACAGGTCTGACAGAAGGAAAACGGGGCGCTCCGGAGCCCGGTGAACTTCACGAAGTGCACTGGTTGTCCATTGTTGAAATTGAAACCGCCATTCAGTCAGGAGAGATAAATAATGGCTGGTTACTCTCCGGCTATGCGAAGTTAATGGTGCGGCTACACTAATATCATACGTCTCTTGAAAAACTATACCCTCTGTGGTATAGTTTTTTTCGTTTATAGGACAAAACATGCCGTGGTGGTGAAATTGGTATACACGCCTGCCTTAGGAGCAGGTCCCTTCGGGGGTGAGAGTTCGAGTCTCTCCCGCGGCACACATTAGGAAGCTTTCGGCTTCCTGATTTTATACAAGAGGGGGAACACGTGAGCAAGCTGGGAAACATTTTGGCGGAATTGGATCAAGATACCCGCGTCCACACACTTGGGACGAGTCGCGACGATCATCGAACCGACTATGGAGACACCTACTGGTGG
>Ga0066639_10000453_pt1 | contig 35446 bp, 36 predicted proteins | sample CryGeyCG2114_010_2_FD_59504 | JGI IMG/M metagenome (GOLD analysis project Ga0066639, IMG submission 59504) | Groundwater microbial communities from aquifer - Crystal Geyser CG10_big_fil_rev_8/21/14_0.10 | ecosystem: Environmental > Aquatic > Deep subsurface > Groundwater | place: USA: Utah...
GATGGTATTGATGCCATCCCGCCGCTTTACCAAGAACATTTGCAGAATGTAGCGTTTATAGTTGAGGATTTTCCCAGCCCCAAACAGCGCTATGAGCTTGGTCTGGCGTGCGACCAAACATTATTTGGTCTGTATGAGGGCGTACCGCTGCCCAGTAGGAGCGGCGCCACCAAATTACTACCCGATAAGATTACAATTTTTAAAAACCCAATCCTGGCTGCTAGTTCATCAATTTCTGAAGCCAAAGAGCAGGTTCGCCACACCATCTGGCACGAAGTTGCCCACTACTACGGTCTGGATCATAATCGCATTCATCACCTGGATCATAAAAACAAGTAACAAATTTTTATAGGAAAAGGGCAGAACCGGTTCGCCTCGGCGAAGCCGCCGTAAAAAATAGTCTGAATTTATGATATGATTTGGCTATGCTAGCCGTAAGACTATCCTCGCTAAAAGCATTTACCGGCTCAAAAATTAGCTACGTAAACCTGCGCAAAATGAACTTGGTAGCTGCTGCCTTGCACGCGCTGCAGGGCGTTGCGGTATTAATCCTGGCTGACCCGAGCCGCGGAATCGAACCCATAACCACCAGTTATTTGACTCAAGACAAGCTGGCCAGTGAAGCCGCTGGGCACCCTGTTTTGGTTACTGCTACTCACCATTTATTTGACCTCAGGCTGGCCTATTTAGTCGCGGCCTTTTTCTTTATAAGCGCCATTGCCCATTGGTTAGTGGCAAATAACTACTATAGAAAATATAAAAAAGATTTACGGCAGGGGATTAACCGGGCCCGCTGGGTAGAATATGCCTTTTCGGCCAGTACCATGATGGTAGGCATCGGCTTGCTGTCGGGTATCACGGATTCCTCCAGTTTATTAATGATATTTGGCCTGACCGCCGTGATGAGCTTAATGGGCTGGGTCATGGAAGTTCATAATCAGACAACCAGCAGGACCAATTGGCTTAGCTATTTAGTAGGAGTTGTTGCCGGTATTATTCCATGGCTGGTAGTGGCTGCTTACGTGAAAGGTGCGGTTGTTTATGGTAGCGGCGTACCAACTTTTGTGTACTTTATTTATGCTAGCCTCTTCATTTTGTTCGCTAGCTTCGCGATTAATATGTATCTACAGTATAAAAAAATCGGCCACTGGAGTAATTATCTGTATGGAGAGAGGATTTATATTATCCTGAGCCTGATTGCTAAGAGCGCTTTGGCTTGGCAAATTTTTGCTGGTACTTTGAGGCCTTAGTTATGCCAAAACAGCAGCCAAACCCTAAAACAGCTTCAATCATAGTCATAATTATAGCGATACTTTTAGCTGTAGTTTCGGCTCTGGCCGTCTGGCTGGCCGGGTAACTTAATAAATTTTTTGTTTTTGCTTAGCGCTTATGCTAATATCCAGCTAAGTAATAAGGGCTAGGTATCAAAATTATGCCACCAAATGATCCGTACCAACCAACTAGTTCTGTGTCTGACCCATCACTAGCGCCGCAGCCACATCAGTTCCAGGCTGCTCCTAATCCGGAATGGTCTGCTCCTTTGCCGCCAGAACCAGTTAAAGAACCAGAACCAAGGCTCAGCACCTCGGATACTAGTTTGCCGGTTCCAGTTGTCAAAGTACTTAGCGTTCACGGCGTGGAATATGCCATGATGACCATAGCTCTTTGGGTGACAGCCGCGGCAATGGCGTGGGCGTTGCTTAACCTAATCAACAGCGGCACATCTTTTGATCTTCTAATAGTGCCCGTATCGGCATTAATAACTTCTTTGCCAATTTTTGGGCTGCTCTTTATAAGGCTGCGTAGTGCCGAATTATCCAATCCATCCTTGCGAATAGACCCGTCAAAGCGTAGATGGTCGCAAACCACGCAGCTATTAGCATTTGTTACATGCCTAGTTAATCTATCGGTATTTGCGTATATAGCTTTGCAAAAAGTTAGCGGTAACTCAGATACGTCCATTGGTAAAACCATAGCGGATCTGCTAGTAATTCTAGTTATTGCCGGTGGCATCCTGGCTTACTATTGGTTTGACGAACACCGCGGTTTGAAGGGCAAGAATTAGTAACTTACATTGTAGTTTATGAAAAAATATTACGTTGGCTTGATGGTTTTAATGATTGGGACCATTGGCCTGTTAGTTATAACCCTAGGTCAAGCCAAAACCGCCAAACAAGACAAAGAAACGCTCGATAAAGCCTATTCGACATCAAGCAAATTAGATGACTACATAAGTCAAAAACGAACAATTCCTACTAGTCTCGCCGATGCCAATATTAAGAATGTGCCAAGTACCGTAACTTACGAAAAAATAAGTTCCACTGAGTATAAATTTTGCGCCACATTCTCAAGAGCCAGCGACGGTTATGACGCTGGCTGGGGATCTCTCTTTACCGGGGCGCTGTATGGTTCCCAAGACACAAGCAGCAACGACACCTTCGGCGATTCAGGTACACAAGAATACTTTCAGGCTTATAAGCTATATTCCCATAAAAAAGGCGAAAACTGTCAGACCGTAAAACCTTATATTTTTAATAATTCATACTGTCAGGACTTTTCGTCAAGCTCTAATTACGGGTGCCTGAATAACAATAGTTCATCTTCCGACTCCTCCACTATAAATCTTTAGTCGGATGATACTGATACAATAGATTAATCCGCCAAACTTTTTTGTCAGTAGTGTTTTCTGTGGTAGGTTCTTAACTAAAAGAGTTTGATGTTTGGTGGTAAGTCAAAAAAGTTTAGGAGGATAAATGGCATATGAGAGATCGCCGAGCTATAAGCCCGGCCAAACTGCGGCCTATAAGCTTAGCCGCAGTAAAATAGAGAATTTTATAAGGTGCCCCAGATGTTTTTGGCTAGACAGACGCCTTGGCATTGGCCAGCCCAGCATGCCACCGTTTTTAATCAATAGTGCAGTGGATGAACTGCTTAAAGCAGAGTTTGATACTTACCGTGAAAAAGGCGAACAGCACCCCTGGCAGATTGAGTTTAAAGTAGATGCCAAACCATTCAAGCACGCCAATCTTAACCGATGGCGGCATACTTTTACTGGCGTACAGCATCTGCATGAGCCGACCAATCTGTTAATTTTTGGCGGCGTTGATGATGTGTGGGAAACACCCAAGGGCGAACTTGTAGTGGTGGATTACAAAGCTACTGCTAAAGCTAAAGAAATTACTGACCTTGAAGATTCTAAATGGCATGATGCTTATCGGCGGCAAATGGAAGTCTACCAATGGCTGTTGCGCGGTGAGGGCCACAAAGTCAGTGACACCGGATATTTTGTCTATGCCAACGGTATCTCCAAAAAGGATGGCTTTTTCAATAAAGTAGAATTTAGAACTAATGTTTTTCCGTACAAGGGTAGCGATAAATGGGTAGAGCCGACTCTATTAAAAATTAAAAAAACCCTAGAATCGGACAAAATGCCCAAAGAGTCTGCGGACTGTGAATACTGCGCCTACGCTCGGTCCCGTACGGAGCTAACCTTGAGGGCGCTAAGAAGGCAAAGCAAATAGTATCAATAAACTGGGTTGAAAGACTGGAGGACTAAAAGCCAGTCCGTTTAATTCCTCGAGTCCGGATTAAAAAGGTAGACCGAATAACTAGTTTATTGTATAATACATATGTAGAAATGGGCGTAGTTTGTCCAGTACCTTGAATTCCAAAAATCCATTTCATGGATTGGCAAAAGGACGTGCACGATGTTCCCTCGTTTAGGAGTGGTTCTAGTCGCCATCGTCATCATCGCGGCTTTTGGTAGCTGCGTGCCGGGGATGCAGCCGGCTGAAGCAGCTGGAGTCTACGGCCCAGGCTGTAACGTACGTGGCTGGGCGCCGGTGAACGTGCCCCACAACACCATCGATGGTCACGCGTTTGTCTCCTGCCATCGTCGCAAGCCAAGCAACCGTATCGAGATCACCTATACAATTGAGCGATACGACCATGCAGAAACCGCTTCCGGCGTGCCCGTCAAGTGGGTCACGCGGACGTTTCGCAACGTTCAGACCACGTCGAGTGGCACCATGATTAGCTGGCGTTGCAAGCCAGGCGAGTGGGGATACTACGAGCTCTGGGCTGACGCCAAGATCTTCGATCCGCCACGCACGACCAGTAACACCCACTGGGAGAGCGTCAGGGTGCATCTGGCCTGTCCAGGTCCACTCAAGCGCAGCAGCAGCTCCGAGGCACCAAGCAATGTCCAACTCTACCGCCTGCCAGGGGGCGTAATCCCTGGCAGCACCATTCCTGGTTTTATGTTTGAGCTTAACAGTTTTGAGTTAACGAAATTTTTTATAATCATTTGAGCTATAATTATGGCATGCTAGATATCCGATTTATCCGGGAAAATCCTGAACTGGTAGCCGAAAAATCCAAACAAAAGGGTTACGAAGTTGATATTGCTAAACTTTTGCAGCTAGACAAGCGCCGGCGGGAGATGCTTAGCGACATTGAAACGGTCCGGGCCCAGCGCAATGAACTGGCAGAGCAGGCCAAGGGCCAGCCGCCATCGCCGGAAGCAGTCGAGAAGGGTAAACACCTCAAAAACCATTTAACAGACTGCGAAGCCCGTCTAAAATCGGTTGAAGAAGAACTTAGTAAATTACTAAAAGCAGTACCCAACATGCCGGCCAATGATGTGCCTGTTGGAACCAGCGAGGCCGAGAATGTTGCCACCAAAGAATGGGGCGAAAAAACACAGTTTGATTTTGAACCAAAAACCCATTGGCAGATTGCTGAAACTCGGGGTTTAATTGATAAAGAACGGGCTGCTAAAGTAGCCGGAAGCCGCTTTGCTTACATAAAAGGCGGTTTGGTAAAGATGCAATTCGCCATTATGCAATTTGTAGCCGAGACTTTGACAAATGAAGAAACGGTTAAAAAAATTATTCAGGATGCGGAGCTTGATGTTGTATCTAAGCCCTTTGTTCCGGTGTTACCACCGGCTATCGTCAATTCTAAAGCCTACGAGGTAACCTCCAGGCTGGATGCCAAGGAAACAACTTACAAACTGGCCGATGACGAGCTTTGGTTAAACGCCAGTGCCGAACACAGCCTCTGTAACATGTATATGAACGAGATTTTACCGGCTGAGATGCTGCCGATAAGATACATTGGCTACTCTACCAGTTTTAGGCGCGAGGCTGGTACTTACGGCAAAGATACAGAAGGCATTATCCGTATGCACCAATTCGATAAGCTGGAAATGGAAATCTTTTCTGTTCCCGAAAGCGGTTTAGGTGAACATTTGCTTCTTATTGCCGTGCAGGAATATTTGATGCAGCAGCTAAATTTGCCATACAGGGTACTTAACAAATGTACGGCCGACATTGGCAAAGCTAACGCCCGTGGTGTTGATATAGAAGCCTGGCTGCCAGGGGACAAACGCTATCTAGAGACTCATACCGCCGATTATATGACCGACTACCAAGCCCGTGATTTGCAAACAAGGACTAAAAATGGTGGGGGCAAGACCGTTTTGGTCCACACCAACGACGCCACAGCTTTTGCCATGGGCCGGACAATGGTGGCGATAATTGAAAATTACCAAACAGCCGAAGGCAAAATACAAATTCCCCAAGTCCTGCGAACCTACATGCACGGTCAGAATATAATTTAGGCTTTTATCCTTAGCATTCACACTGGTTTTAGGATAAAATATAAGTTAGCTTTGACGCTAAAAGAGCAGACAAATTCTAGGAGATATGACCGTCCAACCTTTGGGACTATTTGAATTATGAATACTAAGTTTCTAAAAAAAGTTTTAGGTGACCCGCAGGCCGCTACTATTAAGCGGCTTAGAAAACGGGTCAAACAGGTTAACGCGCTGGCTGACAAATATAAAAAAATGCCCGGTGCCAAGCTCAAAGACCAAACTGCTGTGCTCAAAAAAAGACTGGCGGATGGCGACAGTCTGGATAAAATTTTGCCCGATGCCTTCGCTGTGGTTAGGGAAGCAGCCACCCGCACCTTAAAACAGAGACACTTTGACGTACAGCTGATTGGCGGCATGGTGTTGCACGAAGGCAACGTATCGGAAATGAAAACCGGCGAAGGCAAAACCCTAGTAGCTACGTTACCAATTTATCTAAATGCCCTAGAGGGCAAAGGCGCCCATGTTGTAACCGTAAATGACTATCTGGCCCAGCGTGATGCCGGCTGGATGGGCCAAATCTATGACTTTCTGGGCTTGAGTGTGGGGGTCATCATTCCTGATCAATCATATGTATATGACGCCGCTTACGAAAATAAAGACCATTTTGACGAGCGTATGCATCACTTAAGGCCGGCGACCCGCCAGGAGGCTTATGGGGCGGATATAACCTATGGCACCAATAACGAGTACGGCTTTGACTACCTGCGCGACAATATGGTCCGAGAAGAAGACCAACTGCGGCAACGTGACTTACACTACGCCATCGTGGATGAGGTGGACTCCATCCTGATTGACGAGGCCCGAACACCGTTGATTATCAGCGCGCCGGCTACAGCCAGCGGTGCTGCTTACCTACAATTCGCCAAAGTTGTTCTCCCGCTTAAAGAAACCGAGCACTTTGAAAAAGACGAAAAACGCCGCAGCGTGATTTTGACCGATGACGGCGTGGAGCTGGTAGAAAAAATACTGGGTATCGGCAACCTTTACGCTACCGAAAATCTGCGGACTATCTATCACTTGGAGCAAGCTCTGCGCGCCGAAACGCTATTTAAGCGTGACAAGGACTACGTGGTTACGACCGAGGGCGAGATCGTCATAGTTGATGATTTCACTGGCCGGCTGCTGCGCGGCCGCCGCTATAACGAAGGCCTGCATCAGGCAATCGAGGCCAAAGAAGGCGTGGAAGTCCAAGAAGAATCCATGACGCTGGCGACTATTTCTTTCCAAAATTACTTCCGGCTTTATAAAAAGCTGGCCGGCATGACCGGTACGGCCATGACCGAAAGTGAAGAGTTTCACCAGATTTATAAACTAAATGTTGTGGAAGTACCGGCTAACCGCAAGCTAGTTCGTAATGATTTGCCGGATCGGATATACAAGACCGAAAATGGTAAGATGCGCGCTATCGCCGCTGAAGTCAAAGAGCTCCATAAAAAAGGTCAGCCAGTACTTTTGGGTACGGTTAGCATCGAGAAAAACGAAGTATTATCGGCAATGTTAAAAAGTGCGAGCGTGCCTCACCAGATTCTAAACGCTAAAAATAACGAACGCGAGGCAGCCATTGTGGCTAAGGCTGGACACACTGGCGCCGTAACGCTGGCTACCAACATCGCCGGGCGTGGTACCGACATTGTGCTTGGCGAGGGAGTTAAGGAATTGGGCGGTTTGTTCGTGCTGGGCACTGAACGGCATGAGTCGCGCCGCATAGACAACCAGCTGCGTGGCCGTTCCGGCCGCCAAGGCGACCCCGGAGTCACTCAATTTTATGTGTCCTGCCAGGACGACCTGATGCGAATTTACGGTGGCGACCGGATTGCCAGTATCATGGACAAATTAAAGGTCGACGACAAAACTCCTATAGAAAGCCGGATGATCAGCCGTAGCCTAGAGGGCGCGCAGAAAAAAGTTGAAGGTTTTAACTTTGACCAACGCAAAAACGTCGTGCAGTACGACGACGTTATGAACCGTCACCGCCGAGCAATTTACATTATGCGCCGGGAAATTTTAAAATCTGGCGACATCAGCCCTAGAATCCGTAAGTTTATTGAAGAGGAGGCTCGAGCTCTGGTCCAACACCCGGAATCAACCAGCGAGACTTATGAGTCAATTTTGACGGAAGCGTTTCCACTTGACGAGCCAACTCTTGATAAACTTTTTGATACAGCCGCCGATAAGTTTGAGAACGCCCTAAACAATACGGCCAGCGAGCTTTACGTCCGGCAGGAAAAGGCCTTCAGTAGCGAAGTAATGCGCAAGGTGGAGCGCGATATCTATCTACAGGTTCTGGACAATCTATGGATGCAACATCTGGAAAATATGGATCACTTACGCCAAGGTATACACTGGATATCCGTTGGCCAGCGCGACCCGCTGGTTGAGTACCGCCGCCAGGGCCAAATATTATTTGATGATATGCAGGCCACGCTGCGCCACGAAATCGTAAGGGCGATTATGTATGCTCAGCCACTGGACGAAGATGATATGGAACGCGCCGTAGAAACCGAACTAACCCGCGCGGCCCGAGGGTCGGTTGAAAACGCTAGCCAGATTTTAAGCGCCGAGGAATTCAAAGAAACCGATTTTACGCCTCAACGTGAAGAAGCGGCCAAAGAAGCCAAGTTTAAACTTGAGCGCAAAAAGGCCCGCAAAGCAGAGCGCCAGCGTAAAAAGAAACCAGCTAAACGGAAAAAGAAGAAATAAATGAGATTACAGAATTTGCAGCTGGTTACTGTAACCTGTAACCTGTTCACTGTAACCTAATTTTATGAAACACAGTGTATCAGAAGTACAACTTAAAAATGGTGCCCGAGGGTTGTTTATTGACGTGCCTGGTGCTACCGTGATGGATTACGAATTCAGTTTTAGAGCTGGTGAATATTTGGTGCCACGGAACAAATGGGAAGTACCGCATTTGATGGAGCACGTTGTACTAGGCGCTAACGAAAAATATAAAAAAGCCCGCGTGTTTCAGGCGGAGTTTGAAAAAAACGGCGCTTACAGTAACGCGTCAACTGGCACCATCAGCATTACATATGAGGCCGAGTGCGCCGATTTTGAATGGCAGCGTATCTTGGAACTGCTGCTGCTGGCCGTCGCTAAACCACTGTTTTTACGCGAAGAATTCGTGGCCGAATATGGCAACGTTAAAGATGAGTTAAATTCACGATCCAATAATCATTTCAGAACTCTGGCTACAACTGTCAACGAAACCCAAGGGCTGTTATCTATGACCGACCGCGAACGTCTGCGCCAAATGAAGAACGTTAAGCGCCAAGACCTGATAGACCACTACAAAAAAACTCACACTACAGCCAACATGAGGTTTATAGTTGCTGGCGACTTAAAGGGTAGGCAAGCCGAAGTTAAACGGATTTTAGAGTCGGTTAGGTTGCCCAAAGGCCGTACTCGCTACGAGCTTCCCCTTGAGGAACCGGCTAACCTGGAAAAACCGGTATTCATCGTCCGCCCGTCTATTAAAAATATGTATTTTGGCATGAATACTTTTGCCATGACCCGTTTTTCAGACCCCGAAATGGATGCGCTAGAGATGGTTAACACCATGCTGACAGCTACACTGCACTCGCGGATTTTAGGCGAAGCCCGCGAACGCGGCTTGGTTTACTCTATGGATTCAGGATTGGATATCGCCAGAAGCTATACGGGCTGGTGGTTTGGCGCCCAGGTTATGGTTAAAAACGCACCGGCACTATTTGAAATTATAATCAGAGAGCTGCAACGGGTTAAGACTGGCGACGTAACCCCAGATGACTTAAATGCCGCCAAACAATATCTGCTGGGACGCCATCAGCGTAGCGGCCAAACCGTTGGTGGTACGGTGTCCGGTTATGCCGGCCGTTATTATTTTGACGATACCATCAATGATTATCATGCAATTCCGGAAAGGATTAACGCCGTAACGGCGCTGCGTATCAAAGAAGTTTCACAGCGGATGTTTAGCGATAATATTAGCGCCCTTGGTATTTTGAGTGCCAGCAAAAATCGTCACACACTTGCGGACCAGCTCTACGAACTCACCCGTCCGCTCTGGAATGCCTAAAGGCTAGTATACTTTTAATATGGAACAACTTAAGGCGCAGGTTGTGCTGCTTAAAAACGAGTTGGATACGGCTACTGGCCGGCTTGGTTTAGATAAACTAAAAACCGAGCTACATAAACTGCGGGCTGATATGGCGCGAACAGATTTTTGGGCCGATAACAAGAAAGCCCAAGCAACCAGCAAACGCGAGGCTGATTTAGCCCGCCGGGTTGAGCCGTGGCAGCAGCTCCAAAGAGGGGTAGATGAGCTGGAAGAACTTATCGGGCTGAGTGACGTTGGTATGAGCGGTGAGTTAAAAAATCAGGTTGGCAAATTAGAGGCAGACTTTTTGGACCTCAAAAAACAGCTCAAGTTTCGCGGCCCGTTTGATGAGCGCGATGTGATTTTAAGTATTTATGCTGGCGCCGGCGGCACCGACGCCCAGGATTGGGTGCAAATGTTACTGCGCATGTATGTCCGTTGGGCTGACGCGCATGGTCTAAAAACTATAACTGTGGAGCAGACGGCGGGCGAAGAAGCCGGCTTAAAAAGCGTTACCGTAGAACTTACGGGGGGCAGTTTTTTGTACGGCAAGTTGGCCGGCGAGCACGGTGTGCATCGTCTGGTGCGTTTGAGTCCATTTAATGCCGATAATTTGCGCCAAACTAGCTTTGCCAAAGTTGAAATTTTACCGATTATTGATAAGCCCGAAGAAGTCGCTCTAGACGAGAAGGACTTAAAAATAGATGTCTTTCGCTCGGGTGGAGCCGGCGGCCAAAGTGTTAATACCACCGATTCCGCGGTGCGGGTTACACATTTGCCAACCGGCATAGCGGTGGCCATCCAAAATGAGCGCTCACAACTGCAAAATAAAGAAACGGCCTTGACGATATTGCGCTCACGTTTGGCGGCTTTGCAACTGGCTCAGCACGCCCAGAGCGTTTCCGAGCTAAAGGGCCCCAACCAGTCGGCGGAGTGGGGTAACCAAATCCGTAGTTACGTTTTGCATCCTTATAAAATGGTTAAAGATTTGCGGACTAGTCACGAAACTTCCGATGCCGCCAAAGTCTTAGACGGCGACCTCGACCCTTTTATCGACACTTATTTAGAAAAGAATATTTCAGCCTAAGTCCATAAGCCACCGGCCTGGTGTACCAGGCCGGTGGCTTATGCTTATCTGGTATACTAGTAAGCGATGATTTTAATGGACCGAGTGACTAAAACATACAATCGGCGCGGCTCTGCTTTGGAGCGGGTTAGCCTGCATGTCGAGCCAAAAGAATTCGTTATCATAGTTGGCCCCAGCGGCGCCGGCAAGTCCACTTTGTTTAAGCTACTGACCCGTGAAGAAAAACCGACTAGCGGCAAGATAATCGTTGGCGGCATCGATTACGACAAGCTCAAAGATAAAGATGTACCGCTGCTGCGCCGGAAGATCGGCGTGGTTTTTCAAGACTTCAAGCTACTGCTTAATAAAACGGCTTATGAAAATGTGGCTTTTGCTTTAGAAATTGCCGGTATACCAAATAGGGAAATAAAGCATACTGTTCCCAAAGTTCTGGATCTGGTCGGCTTAAAAGGCAAAGAGCGTAATTATCCGCTGGAGCTTTCCGGCGGTGAGCGCCAGCGGGTAGCTATCGCTAGGGCGGTTGTCCGCCAGCCCAAGATTTTAATCGCCGATGAGCCCACCGGTAACTTAGACCCCAAATACGCCTGGGACGTCATAAAAGTCTTAGAAAAAATCAACCGTTATGGCACCACCGTGCTTTTGACTACTCACAACCAAGATATTGTTAATAGCTTAAAGCGCCGGGTAGTGACCATCAAAGACGGGCAGATAGCCGGCGACCGGGCGGTAGGGCAGTACAAAGACGCATGAGTCCCGTTAGAACCCAAAAGATGACCAGTAATATTTATATGTTATATGTTGAAGCAAGCACCGAGGTTCAGTCGTTAACCAAGATATGGAAGTTGAGTGGGTTCTAACGGGATGAAAAAGAAGCGCACTGGCAGCAGCAGTTCTGACCACCATTTTATAGCCTTTGAGCGGGTAATCAAAAACGGCTTTGTTAGTTTTGGCCGTAATATTTGGCTAGCTATTGCCGCAATCGCCATGATGGCCATCACGCTTACCATTTTACTGTTCGCGGTCGTAGCCAACTCTACTTTTCGCCACACCATTTCCGAAATAACCAGCCATATCGATGTGTCGGTTTACCTCAAAGATAGTGTTACCGAAAAACAACGCGGCGACCTGATAGCCCAGCTTAAAAAAACCGATAACGTCAAATCGGTAGACTATATCAGCAAAGAACGAGCCCTTAAGTCTTACCGTGAACAGAATATTAATAATAGCGATCTGTTGGAAGCCATTTCCGAAACCGCCAACCCCTTGCCAGCTAGCCTGAACATAAAACCAAACGATCCCAACAATCTTGGCGCCATCAAGGATTTTTTGGATAAGCCGGCTATAGCAGCCTTGCAGTCAGATCCAACCAGCTATTCTGGGGATAGAAAAGCGGCCATAGATAAAATTACCAGCGCCACTCACTTTTTTGAACAAGCTGGGGTGGTTGGTATTGCGGTGTTCATTTTAATATCAATGTTAATCATCTTTAACACCATACGGATGGCCATATTTAACCGCCGTGACGAGCTAGTAATTATGCGTCTACTGGGCGCCAGCAAATGGTTTATACGCGGTCCATTCGTAGTAGAAACCATGCTTTACGGCATAGTTGCCGCTGGTATCTCGCTGACAGTCTGTGCGTCATTGTTTGCGGTTGCTAGCTCAACCCTGCAAGCCAGCAGCCTTGGCCTGCTGGACATTGGTTATTCAAGCCACTACTTTAAAGAGCACTTGGTGCTGATATTGCTGGTCCAAGTAGGCATTGGTATAATAATAGGAGCCGCATCGTCCATTGTTGCCACGCGGCGCTACCTAAAACTAAATCGTTAATAAAAACAGCTAATATAATTTAAAGTTTCTCTAGAAGTCTTCAGTTGAGCTAAAACAGGTGGGAGGCTGTGGATAAAGTTGATTGAAATATTATGAGATATGTTATGATTAAAGTGTTCATGCTAAAACAAAAACTAAAAATTAAATCTTATGGTAAACGCTTTGGCGTGGTTGTAATGTCGGCGGTGGTATTATTATCAGCAGGAATTTACGGCGGCTTTGTTAAAGCTGACCAGTTTGATCAGCAGATACAAGACTTACAGCAGCAAAACGCGTCTAATAAACAGGCCTCGGATGCTTTGGCCGCCCAAGCTAGTAGCTACCAGGATGCTGTCGACAAACTCTCCAGCCGAATCAATAGTATCCAGCAAGTAATTGTGGCAACCCAGAAGCAAAGTGATGAGCTGCAAAAGCAAATTGACATTAATCAGCTAGAACTTGATCACCAAAAGCAGGTTTTAGGTATAAACATCAAAACCATGTATCTAGAAGGCAAAATTTCCACTCTGGAAATTTTAGCCAGCAGTAAGGATTTGAGTGATTTTGTAGATAAAGAGCAATATCGTAACGCCGTACAAAGTAAGGTAAAAGCCTCGGTTGATAAAATTACCGACCTAAAACAACAACTTCAGCAGCAACAGCTACAGCTACAGGCTTATATTAAAGACCAACAAGCCCAACAAGACCAATTGGCGGCTGATGAGTCCAAACAAAGCCAACTACTGGCTTACACCGAAGGCCAAAAAGCTGCCTACGACCAGCAAACTAAAGCTAACCAATCAAAAATTGCTGATCTGCGCCGCCAACAGGCCATTGAAAACGCCCGTCTGTTTGGTAGTAGCGGTGGACAGCTCGGAGGCGGTGGTTACCCTTGGGGATATGCCAAGTGTATTCATACTGGCCAAGTTGAGGGCTGGTGCGACAACTACGACTGGTCGGTTAACGGTTCAATCTACAACGGGCAAACCGGTGGCTATGGCTATCGCAACTGTACGGACTGGGTATCTTTCCGGGTGCGAGTGGCCGGCGGCTATGTTCCATCCGGACTTGGTGATGCCAAGACATGGGATGATCGGGCTCCTACCTATGGTTACACTGTTAGTAGTACGCCGCGAGAAGGCGCAGCTGCCGTTAGTAGCGTACGCGAGTACGGACATGTTATGTATGTTGAGGCTGTAAATAGTGATGGATCTATCTTTATTAGTGATTACAATCGAGCTGGAACCGGTAAATATGATACAAGTACTTTAGAAAGAGTAGGCCAAGGGCAGTATCGCAATCCTTCTAACGGAGCAATATCTACGCTAGACTTTGTCTATTTCTAAACGGCAAAATAACACTTACGCTATACTACGTAGTAGTTAGTATAAAGGGGTTTTTAGTTTGGAGCAGCATAATCCAGTGATAAAACACGCATTACCTCCGCGCCGCCGGTTGTCGTTGAAACGGGTGGTTGGTCTGTTGGTAATCGTGACGGCGGTCTTTGCACTGGGTGTAGCTGTTGGCCGCGGTGATCTTCATTTACGTAGCACTACTCAAATGAGCTCTCTCAATAAAAACTTGCCACCCGACTTGGACTATACGTCGGTGGAGCAAGTTTATGATTTACTTAAAAAAGATTTTGACGGGCAAATGGCCACCGAAAAACTGCTGGACGGTCTAAAGACTGGTTTGGTAGATGCTTCCGGGGACCCATATACGGAGTATTTCAACCCCAAAGACGCCAAAATGTTCGACGATGCTCTTTCGGGATCCTTTACAGGCATTGGTGCCGAGCTGGGTACTAACGCTGATGATCAAATAGTTATTGTCTCACCGTTGGCTGGTTATCCGGCCGCCAAAGCCGGCCTACAGACCAAAGACGTCATCACAGCTATCGACGGACAATCAACCAGCGGCGTAAATGTCGACAAAGCAGTCCAAAAGATTCGCGGCCCGGCAAACACCAAAGTAACTCTGAGTATTTCGCGCAGCGGCGGCCGGCCCCTCGACGTTACTATTACCCGGGTTAAGATTGATATCCCAAGCGTTGAATATAAGATGGAGGGCAACATCGGCTACATAAAAATAAATCAATTTAACCAGGATACCGCAGACCTGGCTAGAAAAGCCGCCCAAGACTTTAAGAGTAAAAATGTTAAAGCCATAGCTTTGGATTTGCGTAGTAATCCCGGTGGTTATTTATCGGATGCGGTTGACGTTTCCAGCCTTTGGCTGCCGGAGGGCAAAACAGTTGTTTTAGAAAAACGTGGCAGCCAGGTTATAGATACCGAGTATTCGCATGGAGCCAGCCCGCTTGCCGGGCTGTCCACAGTAGTATTAATTAACGGCGGTAGCGCAAGTGCCAGCGAAATTACTGCCGGGGCTCTGCGCGATAATGGAGCGGCAACCCTGGTAGGTGCCAAGAGTTTTGGTAAGGGCAGTGTCCAACAGGTAGAAAAGCTGGCAAATGGTGGCGAGCTCAAAATTACCATCGCCCGCTGGTACACCCCCAAAGGTGCTAACATCGACAAGCAGGGTATCAAGCCCGATATTATTGTCGACATTACCGAAGAGCAAGCCAAAGCCGGCCAGGATCCCCAAAAAGACAAAGCCTACGAAATCCTAAAAGCAAAGCTCTAAAGTAATACTTTATCTGGCTTAAGCCTGGCGAGTCGTGGTAGTATCAGAGCGAACAATAGTGAGTAATAACCCTTTGGTTTAAGAAAGGGTAGGGAGGCGAGGGAGAAAAAGCGTGGCAGCTGCAGCCAAGCAAACTAAATTCATATTTGTGGCCGGCGGTGTTTTGTCCGGTGTCGGTAAAGGTATCACCGCCGCTTCAATTGGTACCATCTTAAAAGCCCGCGGCCTATCCGTAAATATTCAAAAGTGCGATCCTTACCTTAATGTCGATGCTGGTACGCTTAACCCGGCTGAGCATGGCGAGTGTTTTGTGACTGGCGACGGCGCCGAGACCGACCTTGATCTTGGCCACTACGAGCGCTGTTTAGATATTGAACTGACTCAGAGTAGCAGCCTGATGAGCGGTCGCATCTTACGTCAGGTAATTGACGGTGAGCGTGACGGCAAGTACCTAGGTAAAACCATCCAGATTATCCCACACGTTACTAACCGCATACAGGAGAGCGTGGTCGCGGCTGGCAAAGGTTTTGATATTCATATCGTAGAAATCGGCGGCACCGTGGGAGACTACGAATCACTCAGCTTCATAGAAGCCGTCCGCGAGCTTTCTATTAAACTTGGTCAGCAAAACAGCCTTTTTGTGCATGTAGTCTATCTTCCTTACCTGGGCGCCAGCGGCGAATTTAAAACCAAACCGGCCCAAAATGCCGTCCGAGAACTGCGCGGGCTAGGTATAGTCCCCGATATACTGGTAGCCCGCAGCGAGTTAAAGCCGCCCCGAACCGTTTTGCCCAAATTGTCGATGTTCAGCGGGGTTGACCAAAAAGCAATAGTGCTGCTGCCTAACGCTCCTAGTATTTACCAGGTACCGTTGACTATGGAAAAAGCCCAAGTAGCAGATGTAATAACCCGCCGGTTGGATCTCCGTGTTCAGCGGCCGGATATGGTGGCTTGGAAGCGCGTGGTTAAAAGTGCGCTAACAAATTACCGTAAGAAAATCCGCGTCGGGGTGATAGCTAAATATCTGCATAACCAGGATACCTATATGTCGGTATTCGAAGCTCTTAGGGCCGCCGCCTGGGCTTCTGAAGTCGGTGTCGAGATTGTTTGGGTAGATGCCGAGGCGTTGCAAAAAGATGAAAAAGAACATGAGATATTAAAGACTTTGGACGGCATTATCATTCCAGGCGGCTTTGGTTCGCGTGGCATTGAAGGCAAAATCATTGCCGCAACCTACGCCATGGATAATAAAGTGCCTTACCTGGGATTGTGCTTGGGCCTTCAAGTGGGGCTTATCGCGGCCGCCCGGCGCGCCGGGGTCAAAGATGCCAATTCTACGGAATTCGCCCCCAAAACGGCTAATCCGGTTGTCAGTACCATGGCCGAACAGATTGGTAAAGAAAATACTGGCGGTACCATGCGGCTTGGTGACTATCCTTGCGCGCTGGTTCAAGGCACTATATCCCGCCGTGCTTACGGCCAAGAAAATATCATCGAACGCCACCGCCACCGCTACGAGGCCAATAATAACTATCGGGACCAATATAATAAATGGGGTATAAAAATTAGCGGCAGCTCGCCCGACGGCCAGTTGGTGGAGATGCTTGAAGCTATCGATCACCCCTATTTTGTTTCTACCCAAGCTCACCCCGAGTTTAGGTCCAGGCCCAACCAGCCACATCCGTTATTTGTCGGTCTGGTGCGCTCTATCCTGGCGCGGTAACTTAGGCGGCTTTTTCGCAGGCTTGCAAAACATTAATCCATAACCTAGCATAAAGAGTATGGTGTACTTTTCACCTTTCGTAGTTATAAACATAAACTATCCCCAGCAACTGGTAGCTCGATGTTATTACAAAGTCCTTAGACAAGGAAGTTGCTTACTACGGAGAACGGGCGCTAAATACTATGAGCACCTATCAGAAGAGCATACTGATATGCCAAGACTAAATGAACTTAATGGGCTACACCAATCAGTCATAGCCAGAGGCGGAGTCTGATGGACGAATCGAGAGTAGCCGGGCAAACTCAAACAACTCCCTCTGTCGATGCAAAAAAAATCCTGCTCGTGGAGGATGATGATAACCTAACTAGCGTTTACCTGAGCAGATTGGATGTCGAAGGTTTTATTGTCCGCCGGGTGCCAGATGGCGAACAAGCTTTGGCTGCCGCCGTAGAATTTCGTCCGGATCTGGTACTACTGGATGTAATGATGCCCGATTTAAGCGGTTTTGATGTACTGAATATTTTGCGCAATACTCCCGAAACCACGGCAGCCAAAATCGTTATATTGACTGCCCGCGGCCAAGATTCAGACAAGCAGCGGGCCGAAAAGCTGGGCGCCGACGACTATCTTATAAAATCGCAAGTAGTTATAGCTGATGTTATCGGGCGGATTAAATATCATCTGGGGTTGGGCCAAACTCCCCAACAAAAAAGCGCCGGCCAAGAGTCCAGCACTTCCTAAATATTATTAAAATTTATTCTACTACAACTTCGGTGCGCGGTACGCTTCGGCCAGAAAAACTCTTAACCCGGCGGGACACAAACTTAACCGTACCGTCATGAGCGGCATGTATGGTGAAATTGCGCGATAAGAATGTGCCTTTGCCGGCTCGTTTGTTCAGGCCAACCTGGCGGATAATCACATCGCCGGTTTTAACTTTTTGGCCGCCAAATACCTTAACCCCTAGCCGCTGGCCGGGGCTGTCGTGATTGTTCTTGCTTGTACCACCTGCTTTGACATGTGCCATGATATTTCCTTAACTTTTTCTTAGAACTAGCAACTCGCGGGCAACGGTTTGTCCCTCGCGGAAGTAAATTAACTCCGCCGGGCTGGCGTTTTTAAATTCAACAAGAGTATAGCCTAAATTGCTTATTCGGTCAATAAGGGGTAGGTGGGTTAAATTGTCGCTGTTGCCGCGCCAGGCCGGTACAGCCAGGCTTATTGGAGCACCTGCTTTAAGTTGCGGGGCTAAGTTTTTGAGGAATTTTTCTAAGATGGTATTAACATCCCTCACTATTTCGGCAAGCTTGGCGGCTGCGGGCGCTGCCGTTAGTGGCCTACCCAGGTAGGTTTCGCTAGCCACGGCGTCAATGGGTTTTGCCCATTTATGGCTTGTAGCGTCGCAAGCCTGGACTTCATATCCAGCAATGTCCGGGTAGCGGTTTTTTAACCAGTCCAAATTGGCTTTAGAGTATTCAACCATCTTAGGCTCTAGGTCAGTTCCGATAGCGCCGTAACCCATCAGCAAGGCTTCCTGCAAAATAACGCCAGTACCGCAAAAAGGGTCCAGCACCCGTATTTTAGAATTGGGAATTGGGAATTGGGAATTGGGAATTCTTTCTTCATTCTCTATTCTCCATTCTTCATTCTCCGCTCGGCCGACTGCCAGGTTAATAATGATTTGAGCGAGCTTTGGCGGCAGCATACCCACTCTGGCGTCGCGTTTAGGCCGGGCTTGGTCACGAGCGCCATATGATTCGATGTCCTGGACAAACAATGTTTGGGCCAGAGTAGTTCGCTGGCCGCTGCCAATCAGCAATAGTTCCCAACCGCCCCGCCGGACCAGGGAGTTATGTAGAACTTGGGCGCTGTTAAGGGCCGCTTCTTTGTTTGGCACAACCCGCATGGGTCGGCCGCTTTCGCGAACTTGCTTCTTAATTTTAAGCGTAGTTTTGTTAATAATATCAGGCTTAACTTCCAGTCCGTACGCGCTGATACCTAATGTAAACTTGCCCACAGGCAGGTGCCGCAAATGCAGGGGTACGTTTTTCACAAGGTAATCCTCAATTTTAGACCAATTAGTTGTGGGCAAGTCAATAAGAATTTTGGCAACTTTTATGGTACCGCCAAGTCGCATAAAGTTAATATCACCAGCTTCGATATCAAGTCTGGCAGCCTGGGGACCTAATGGCTCCAAGTGATCGCTGCCGTATAAACTTTCTAGCTCGGCTAACCCTAAAGCTGGCTGCCGTCCCAAAATACAAATGCTTTTAGCGTTAAAATTGCTCACGGTGTATCTAATTATAGCGGTATAATGTTCGAGTAACCATTGCCTATGAGTGAAAAAAAGAAAGCCCGTTGGAGATTAATACTAACTACCATCACGTTGGTGGCGTTGGGCCTACTGATATATGGCCTGCGCAAAGAGATCGGCGGAGTAATATCCAATCTTGGCAAAGTTAATACCTACGCGTTGCTGTTTCTTATACCCATAGAAGCTCTTAATTACGATTCTTACGCGCGTATGTACCGCAGTTTTTTTGCCATCTTATCAGAAAAAGTCCGCTATTGGCCGATGTACAAGTTAACGCTAGAACTTAATTTTGTTAACCACATTTTGCCCAGTGGCGGCGTCAGCGGTATTTCTTATTTTAATATCCGGATGCGCTCTGAGGGGGTCAGTGGCGCCAAATCGGCTCTTTCACAGGTCATGAAACTGTTTCTAATAATTGTTAGCTTTCAACCGTTACTAATTTTGGGCCTGCTGTTTTTGGCTATTGGCGGGCATGTTAATAACCTGGTTATAGTTGTAGCTACTTCACTAATCACCCTGTTAGTTGTCGGCACAATCCTGAGTATCTATATTATCGAAAGCCGCAGCCGGATAAATGCCTTTTTGCTTGGCTTGACTCGTGTAGTTAACCGCATCGTCCACTTTTTTAAACCCAGCCGCCCGGAAACAATCAATTTATCCAAAGCCAGAGACACTTTTGACGAATTACATGATAACTACAAGGTCATTAAAAAAGATTGGCGATCGTTAAAAATGCCGTTTTTATATATGACGGTCGCTAACATTACCGAAGTCGCCGCGGTGTATGTGGTTTACATCGCCTTTGGACAATTCGTAAATGTCGGCGCGGTAATTTTAGCCTATGCGGTCGCCAATTTCGCGGGCTTGATTTCGGTACTGCCAGCCGGAATCGGTATCTATGAAGCGCTTATGACAGGTGTGCTGGCGGCTACGGGCATTCCGGTAGAGCTTAGTATTCCGGTTACCATAATGTACCGCCTGCTTAATATGACAACTCAGCTTACCCCCGGCTATTACTTCTACCAACGGGCGGTCCATGAAGGTCTGGGCAGCACAACGAAGGCGGCTTGAGCCAGTGATGCTGGAACTTGTACTGACCCCCACTGATTTTGTAGCGTTTTTAAATCAGACCCTGGAGTATGCCTATCCGCAGGTAACAATCGAGGGTGAACTGTCTAACTTCAAGGTCTCCAAAAACCGCTGGGTATACTTTGATCTTAAAGACAAGCTGTCCAGCGTCTCATTCTTTGGTGCGGTGACGTCACTGCCGGGGCCGCTAGAAGATGGTTTAAAGGTGCGGGTAGTTGGCGCGCCGCGGCTGCACCAGCGATTTGGTTTTTCTATAAATTTCCGTTCGATTACTCCTGTGGGCGAAGGCGCCCTTAAAAAAGTAGCCGATTTGTTGCGCCAAAAGTTACAGGTTGAGGGGCTGTTTGCGCCGGAAAGAAAGCGCCCGTTGCCGGAACTGCCTAGCCTTATCGGCCTGGTTACGGCAGCCAGCTCAGCAGCCTGCGCCGACTTTGTAAAAATTTTAAACGAGCGCTGGGGCGGGATAGAGGTCCTGTTAATTGACACATTGGTCCAGGGCGACCGCGCGCCAACCCAGCTGGTATTGGCTATCGAGCACCTCAACTCTTTACCCAGGATGCCAGAGGTTCTGGTAATAACCCGGGGCGGTGGTAGCGCTGATGACCTGGCGGCCTTTGATGACGAACGGGTAGTGCGGGCAGTGTCTGCCAGCCGTGTGCCAACCCTGATAGCTATCGGCCACGAAACAGATGAGAGCTTGGCAGAATTAGCCGCCGACAAACGTGCCAGTACGCCCAGCAATGCGGCGGCCAGCTTGACACCAGACCGCCAGGCCGAACTCGCCAGCCTAAAAAGCCTATCAAGCAGCTTATCTCGCACTCTGGTTGATGCTCACAAAGCTACGCTAGAGCGGACTAACGATTTGGCCCAAAGACTAAGTGGGGCAATCAAAAATCTGCTGAGCAGCGAATTCGAGCGTCTAACAGCAGCTACTCGGCTGGCTAAAACTTATGATCCTCACGCGGCGCTACGGCGCGGTTACGCCATAGTTAGTAAAAACGGCCGCCATGTCGGCAGCATTGCCGGCCTAAAAATCGGCGATAAGCTGGCCATTAAGCTAAGTGGTGGTACAATAAGTTCCGAAGTGCAACAGGTTAAAACAGATGGCCGCTAATCAGCCAAAGTCCAAAAAAAATTACCGCCAGTTGTCGGCGGAATTGAGTGAGGTCTTAGACTGGTTCGATAGCGAAGAAGTAGACCTGGATGAAGCCATAGTTAAATACCAGGAAGCCATGAAATTGATTGAACAGATGGAAATTTATCTTAAGACCGCCGAAAATAAGATACACAAAATATCAGCAAGTTTTAGCAAATGATCTGGCTTTGGATAAGCGTTTTTAGCCTGATTTTTTTGTTTGGCTTCGTGGTGATATTTGGCGCTCCCTACGTTCCAACCCTTAAAAGCCAGCAAAAAATTGCCATTGAACTGCTTAAACTCAAACCGGGCCAAGTTTTTTACGATTTAGGTTGCGGCGACGGTCGGTTGCTCAAAGCCGCCGCGCAGCAGGGGATAGACGTAGTTGGTTACGAGATAAACCCGTTATTGGCTGTTATCTCGTGGCTGCGTACCAGGCGCTGCAAGGGGCATGTTAAAGTGGTCTGCGGCAATTTCTGGCGGGCCAACATATCCGATGCCGACGGTGTTTTTGTGTTTTTGGTGGAGCGTCACATGAAACGGCTGGATAAATTCCTAAACAGGCAACTCAAACAGCACAAAGTTCAGGTAGCCAGCTATGGTTTTCAGATTCCCGGCCATAAACTGGTAGCCCGGCGCGGCGCGATGTTCTTGTACGAATACTAGTTTTTGAGTTACCATAAGCTTAATATGGACCCGCAACCTTCTGTCTACCAGCCGCCCAAGACACCCCGTAAATTATTAGCAGCAATCATTGTTTTGGCTATTCTTTTAGTGGTGTCACTGGTGTTCGGCTATTCATCGTACACTAAAGGCCAAGACTATAAGAATAATTCCGACGAAAAGTCAACGGTTGCCGTGGAAGCCGCCAAAAAGGCCCAGGCCGCCGAGCTTCAGGCAAGCTATGACGAGCAGTCTAAAAGTCCCTATAAGACTTATGAGGGTTCAGCCGTAGCCGGTAGCGTTACTTTCTCTTATCCCAAGACCTGGAGCGCCTATGTTGACGAGACAAGCACCGTCCAACTGATAAACGGTTATTTTTATCCTGGACAAGTACCAGGCGTGCAGAGCACTACGGCTTTCGCTCTTCGCGTAGAAATGGTTAGCACCGATTACTCGCAAATAGTTGCGCAATATGCCGCCCAGACCAAGAAGGGCACCCTAACAGCCGCGGCTTACGTACCGCCTAAAATGGTCGGTGTTGCTAATGTCCAAACCGGTACCCACTTTGATGGCACGCTAGACAAAAGCAAGAACGGCTCGCTGGTAGTTATTAAGGTTCGTGATAAAACTCTCAAGATTTCAACCGAATCAAAAGACTATTTACCAGACTTTAACGGTACTATCTTGGCCAGCTTAAAATTCTCACCCTAAAGAAGTGTTTTGATAGTGGTTCAGTGCAGGGCGGTGCTATACTGGGAACTATATTAGAGGGTAAAAAGAGACAGTGAAGAGGCAATCCGACCGTGGTTTTGCAGATACTGCGCAGCAGCGCGCTGTGCTGTCGGCGTTAAGCGACGACTTAGCTTTGCCTCTGTTGCAGATTAAAACTACCCTGGAGCTTATAGAGGGTTCAAAGTTATCGGCCAAAAACTCCTTGCGCCACGCCAAAGCTATGGCTCTAAGCACAGAAGCTGGGTTGCAGCTTATTGAGGCTTACCGGTTTGCACTAAGGGCCCAGGACGAAGCTGCTTTGCCGCTGGAGCCTGTAGCCGTAAGCGCGGTTTTGCAGGAAGTTGCCCAGCAGCTGACTCCGTATGCTAAAAGTTACGGCACCGTGATTGAAGTTAATGTGCAGGGCAGGCTAACACCGGTTTTGGCTAACAGACAAAGCCTGGCTGCCGCTATGCAGTGCCTTGGCGCCAGCTTTATCCGGGCCCAGGCTGCCCAAAGCGAATCCAAAAGTCACAAACTTATGCTGGGCGCCCGCCGTTCTGCCGATAATGTTATTTCTACCGGTGTTTTTAGCAATGCTCAGGGCTTAAGCGACCGCACACTGCGCACCGCCCGGTCTTTGGCAGGGCGGGCCCGCCAACCGCTCAGCGGTTTTCCTGCCGGCACAGCCAGCGGTATTTTAATTGCCGATATGCTTTGCGGCGCCATGTGGCAGCCGCTAAGGGCGGCCGCTCATCGCAACATGCATGGCCTGGCTACGGCAGTGCCAATCAGCAAACAACTACAATTTGTATAAAATGCCACGCATTTTTAAGAATAGAGAATCAAGAATAGAGAATCGAGAATCTAAGATTCCTAATTTCCAATTCCTAATTTCCAATTCCGCGAACGGAGTTCGTTGATGTCACGAGTATTACTGATAGAAACTGACCACGATCTAGCCAGCAACATTGGCGATTATTTGCGTCGCGACGGTCACGAGGTGGTCTGGCACAAAGATCCGCAGGCGGCCATAGAGAGCGCCGACACCGTGCACTCAGAAATAGTGGTGCTGGACTTAATTTTAAGCACCCATAGCGGCGTGGAGTTTTTGTATGAGCTGCGCAGCTACCCCGAGTGGCAAAAACTACCGGTAGTTATTTTTAGCAATGTGTCAGAGGCTGAACTAGCGGCTTCGCACGAGGGCCTGGTTCACCTTAATATCGCCGCCTATCACTACAAACCGGTTACCCGCCTGGATGAACTGGCCCAATCTGTTAAATTAGCCTTACAACTGGCCCAAATATGACTCGGCTATTCGTTTGGATACAGCGGAGTTTATGGCTCCGCCAGAAAGCAGGCTGGCGTGTCGAATAGTTGGAGGAAGCAGTTTAATACTCGGGGGATAATACTGGCCCGCACAGACTACGCCGAGGCAGACCGTATTTTAACTTTTCTAACGCCCGGCCGCGGCAAACTGAAAGCCATCGCCAAAGGTGTCAGAAAAAGTAAAAGCAAGCTGGCTGGCGGCATCGAACTATTCTGCGTCAGCGATCTTACGGTGATAATCGGCAGGAGAGAGATCGGCACGCTTATCTCCACGCGGCTTTTTAAGAACTATTCCAACATCGTCAAAGATTTAGACCGTACCGGCACAGGCTACGAGCTAATCCGGATGATTAATAAGTCTACCGAGGATGGCTCCGAAGAAACTTATTTTAATCTGTTAAATTCGGCATTTATGGCGTTGGACGATACCGAGCTAGACCCGCAAGTTACCAGCCTGTGGTTTGGCATGCAGCTGCTTAAGCTGGCTGGCCACGCGCCAAATTTGCATACCGACAGCCACGGCACCAAGCTAAAACCTTCGGGAACTTACGATTTTCATATGGACCGCATGCAGTTTACGCCCGAGCCAGCTCAGCAGGGCGCCTATAACGCCAACCACATAAAGTTTATGCGCCTGGGCTTTGCCGCCGCCAAACCGCAAATTATCCATCGCGTAAACGATGCCATTGGCTTGGCCGCGGCTTGCGCTCCCATTATCCGAACTATGCTTCGCACCCACGTTCGGATATAAAAAATCCGAGCCTAATTTTTCTGAACCTAAATTCTTTGCTACTAAAACAAACGACCGTTAATTTTGGTAGCAGGAATAACAGATTTAAATAAAATTGAATTGCTTCATTAGTTTTTTCTGATTATCAATATAGATCACTTCAACGTAACTAACATAGCTATCAACATCATAATAAGCAGAAACTGTTTCGATGATTTCCCGGCAAGGGAAGGGGTGCAGCCAAGCACTCTTCTGGAGCTGATAAAAATCCAATTGTTTCAATTTATTAATAAAGGAAATGCGCGAGTGCCTTATATCTTCGGGAATATCGAAAAAAACAAGCCGCCATTTCTGATCCCAGGTGTCGGGTCTGTTGATAGAAATCTTACCAAATTCAATCTTTTCTAATCTTTTCCGCCCTTTAGGCGTAATTTGTAGGCCGTGTTGGTAGTCGCCGCGTATTAATTGTTTTGTTTTCATATAGCTGATAGCGCGCCGCGTTTCTCGTTCTCGCTGTCTTTTATCAAGCTGTTTCCAAAACATATCGAGGGGTTTCTCTAGTGCCACTAGTAGGTTTGGGATCAGTAGTCCGCCAGCAATTGAGCTGCCGGTGACGAGGAAATTTAAAGTTCCGTCAACGATTGCGGCTGTTCTGTCTCTCTTGTCCATTCTAACTATATATTACTACTTTTTTAAACGACCGTTAATTTTAGTAGGAGATGTAGCGTATTAAATAGAGAGGTTCGGATATAACCCCGTAGTGAGCTTTCCAAATGAGCCACCCTGCGGTTGCTTTATTATCCGCCAAAGCCGGATAGACTGGAAAGTCTACTACGGGGTATAATCTGTACTTAAGATGAGTGTTAGTTTTGATACTGTCGCCCAGATTGGCATTACGCTTTTAGGAGTTACATCTATATTTTTGGTTGCTAAAAAAATTAGATGGGGCTTTGTAATTGGCTTGTTGTCTCAACCATTTTGGTTTTTTACTACTTTCCACCATAAGCAGTGGGGGATATTTTTCCTAAACTTTGTATATACAGGCACGTGGATTCTTGGAGTCTATGAATGGTTTTATAAGAAAAAAAACAGAAAAGGTAGGCAATAAATGAGTGTGACTTTAGAAGATATTGTAAGCCTCGCCAAACGGCGCGGGTTTATTTACCAGGGCAGTGAGATTTATGGCGGCTTGGCCGGTACATACGATTACGGCCCGCTGGGCGCAGTCTTAAAACGCAACATCGTAAACGCCTGGCTTAAGTACTTCGTAGACAGCTGGGACGACATGTACCAGATAGACACGGCTATTTTAATGAACCCCAAGGTTTGGCAGGCCAGCGGCCACGTAGATACTTTTCACGATCCGTTGATAGAAGACGTTAAGACTAAAAAACGCTACCGTTTGGATCACTTGCTGGAAGATGCAGGAGTGAAAAACACAGCTAGTATGTCGCTAGAGCAAATGATAGATACCATCAAGCAAAAAGGCATCAAAAGCCCCGAAGGCAATGATCTGGGCAATCCAGCCAAGTTTAATCTGTTATTTAAAACATCCATTGGTTCGGTAGAAGACGAAACCAGCACTGTGTATCTGCGTGGAGAAACCGCGCAGGGTATGTTTGTTAACTTCAAAAACATCGTCGATAGTTTTTACCCGGATCTGCCGTTTGGTATCGCCCAAGTTGGCCGTAATTTCCGCAACGAGATTAGCCCGCGTGACTTTATATTCCGGGTCCGCGAGTTTGAAATCATGGAGTTTGAATACTTCGTTCATCCTGACGATTGGGAAAAGAACTTCGAAAAATGGCGCCTGGATATGCACAAGTGGTTTGAGCTAATCGGCTTGCCAAAGGAGAAAATCAAAGAAGTTGAGGTACCAAAAGAAGACCGCGCTCATTACTCAAAACGCACTATAGACTTTCACTTCGAGTTCCCGCACGGTTTTGACGAGATTGCCGGGCTGGCATACCGCACAGATTTTGATCTTAGCCAGCATCAAAAATTCTCTGGCAAAAATCTGGAATACCGGCCAAAAGACGGCAGCGACCCATTCATCCCGCACGTTATAGAACCAACTTTTGGTCTAGACCGGCATATCTTCGCGGTGCTGGCCAATGCTTACTCGCAAGATGAGCAAGGCGGGGAAAAGCGGACCTATCTAAAACTTCCGGCAGATTTGGCGCCTGTGAAAGTAGCGGTCTTTCCGCTACTTAAAAACAAACCAGAGCTGACAAAAAAGGCACGAGAAGTTTATGAAACACTTAAAAAAGAAATCGGCGCTGTAATGTGGGACGACAACGGCAATATAGGTAAACGCTACCGCCGCCAAGACGAAATCGGCACTCCTTACTGTGTGACCATTGACTTTGACACGTTAAGTGATGATACTGTGACTCTAAGAGATAGAGACACAACCCAGCAAGAGAGAGTTAAAATTAGTGAGCTTCCAACAAGAATACAATCCTGAGGACTTTGTAAAAGGACCAGACAATGAGGGAATCAGGGAATTCCACCTTGGCGACATCCTTTCTATAACAAAGCGCTGGGTAGTTTCACCTCGCGGATCTTTTGGGGTCTTAGATGTCTTGAGCTATATGACAGGTGATACGGTTTGGGTGCATCAAGTGCCTCGTATCGGGGAGGAGTGTTTACCTGAACTCGAAAGACAACACCCTGATTTAGATATTATCGAGTCGCCCAGAGGTTTGCAGACAAATGAAGAAATAGCAGCATGGATTGGTCCGATATTAGTAAAGTATGGTGAATATCGTAGGGTACTACCGCTACATCCTGATCAACACACCTCAATAGATGGAGTTGAGGAGTTAATAAGTTGGGGTGCTGCCGAGAAAATTATTCATGCGGATGTAAATAATCCTGCTCAAGCCATAGAAGACATTAGAAGAGTAAGAGGGAATACTTAACAAGTTAAGTAATTATGAATCATACCAGTAGTGCAGGCGGTGTAATCATTAACCCCGAAGGGCAGGTCCTGGTTGTTAGCCAGCATGGTACCTCTTGGTCTTTACCAAAAGGCACATTAGAAGAAGGTGAAGGTGAAAAGACTGCGGCCCTGCGGGAGATTGAAGAAGAGACAGGTATAACAAAAGTAGAGCTTATTAAAGAACTTGGCACTTATGATAGAAATAAGATTAGTATAGATGGCGGTGACGACTACTCGGAATTAAAGACCATAACGATATTTCTTTACACAACGTCCGAAACAGATTTGAACCCGATTGACCCCCACAACCCGGAAGCCCGCTGGGTTAAACCTGATAAGGTAAGCGACCTGCTGACACATGCTATGGACAAGGCTTTTTACAGTAGCATCCAAGACGAAGTCATAAGATTTATCGAAGCCAAGCAGGAAGTATCCGATAGCAATCCGAATTCCTAAAAACAGGGTAAAGTCCGTATTGCTTGTACTTTGAGTCGCTCTAAGGCGGATGCTACAATCGAGTGATGAGACAGGCGCAGGCTTTGCAGGTGATGCTTTCGGGGGAGCCGGTTTTTTTAACCGGACCGCCGGGCGCTGGTAAAACTTATGTACTGAACCAGTTTGTGCGCCTAGCCGAAGCTCGGGGTAAAAGGGTGGCAGTAACGGCTAGCACGGGTATCGCGGCCACGCATATTGGTGGAACAACAATTCATTCGTGGTCCGGGTTGGGTATCCGCGATCACTTAAGTGGCTTTGATAAAGAACGCTTGGTCGCTAACAACCGACTAATCAAACGCTATAACAGTACCGATATTTTGGTGGTTGATGAAGTTTCGATGTTGCACGGTAAGCGGTTGGACCTGGTTAACGAGGTCTGCAAACTATTGCGTGGCAACGATCAGCCGTTTGGCGGGCTACAGGTTGTTTTAGTCGGCGATTTGTTCCAGCTGCCGCCGGTGACACGCGGCGAGGAAGTGGTAGACTTTGCGCATACCTCGCAGGCCTGGGCCGAACTTAACCTCAAAGTCTGTTATTTAAGTGAACAACACCGGCTGCAGCAGGATGGCCTGCTTGATCTTTTGGTGGCTATGCGCCGCGGTGACACTAATGAACTACACGAAACCATGTTAACCGAGCGGCTGCGTCAAAAGCCGACAGCCGGAACCACATTTACTAAACTTTATTCACATAACATCGATGTTGAGGCTATTAACCAGCGTCATCTGGATGCGATTGACGCCGACACGCAGGTGTACGAAATGGAAACTAAGGGTGCGGCCGCCAAGGTGGAGCAACTAACAAAAAGTGTGTTAGCGCCCATGCAGCTGGAACTTAAAATCGGTGCCGAAGTGATGTTTGTAGCCAATAATTTTGCCGCCGGTTTCGTAAACGGCAGCCGCGGCCAGGTGGTGGGCTTTAGCAAAGGTAGCGGCTGGCCGCTTGTTAAACTCCAACGCGGAAACCGAACGTTTACCGTTGAGCCGCACAGCTGGAGCCTAAGCGAAGACGGTCGGGTGCGCGCCGAAGTCCGCCAGCTGCCACTACGTTTGGCCTGGGCCATCACCATTCATAAAAGTCAGGGCATGAGCTTAGACGGCGCCGAAATCGATTTAGGCCGCAGCTTTACGCCGGGCATGGGCTATGTGGCCCTAAGCCGTGTGCGGTCGCTGGATGGCGTCTACCTGGGTGGCATCAACGCCATGGCGCTTAGGATGCACCCAGACATTTTCGAATTCGACGCTCAACTTCTCAGCGCCTCAAACGCTCTAGCTAAAATAACAGACGATTTTGATGAAGCCAGCGAAGTTAAAACCAAAGCAGAAACTACAGTAGTTGATCAAATGCTGTTAGATAGTCTTAAAATCTGACGCCGTCAGCGCTCCGCAGCCGACAGTGTGCCAGCCTACATCGTTGCTCACGATAGCACGCTTGAAGCTCTGGCTACTCACCGGCCAACTTCGCCCCAGCAACTCCTGGCCGTCAAAGGTTTTGGTAAAAGCAAGCTCGACACTTATGGCAAGGACCTTCTAGCTCTACTTGCCCACCACGCCACCACCAAATAACGCGAGCCGTGTAACGTCTCGAAAGGGATACTTAACTAGTCAAGAAAAGCAACAGCTTTCAGCTTCGCAAGGGGAGCCCGATTGACTAAGAGTATAAGCATGGTATAATATTTAACAAATGTACAATCTTAGAATCTCTCCGTCAGGTGGGGAAAGCACACCACCCGGATTAGTTGTTATAACAGATCCTGAAAATTTAAAATGTTTGCGTGATCTCAGGGATGTGGCTTTATTTGCCGGTCCGTTATCTGTGGAGGATTTTGTCCTAGATCTAAAAAAACAAAGGCTTGGCTTTGATTGTGCTGCCCGTATAGAGCACCATCCATCGGAAAAGGCATCAATCACTTTTTGCATGCCTCCAGTTGAAAAAGGCAATGAGCAGGGAAAACTTATAGCACTCGCGGGTACATTTAGCGTTGTGACTGGTGTCTTCAACTTGGCATACGAGCGAGATCGACGCCACCCTAAGATTCCACCCGTGCGAGTTGAGACTAAAATTTCAGCCGATTCACACGAAGATGGCGGGTATTGGCTAAATGCTGAAATATCTCGTGAACTGGCAGATAAAATTGCTTCTATGGAAAGGGCAGAACCTGGTGTTCTTCAAGAACATGTGAGAGAGGGTATACAAACTTTCGCTAATCATTTTTACCCATACTCTACAGCAAGTAGTGTTAGTGCAACGGTAGGAGAAGAAGGCCATATTCGTTTAGTTTGCCCTGGTGATGCATGCAGTTTAGAGAGCCAAGATAAGGGTGTCACCTGGCGTCGTTTAGATGGGCATAATGTCAAGGGACCACACCAACAATTTATGCTGCTTGGTGGCTTAGCCGCCATGGCAACATATGCTGCCACTGAACAACTATAATAATGAAAAAATGACCACGACCCACCAAACTTCAAATTCTGCCGACATCTAAAACGAGAGTAAAATAAATACCATGTACAAACATCTTGAAGCAAAAGACTATAAGCGTCACCTAGATATTCCCGAAGAATACCAGGTGGATGGGGTTCTCGTGGCAGGCACTTGGAAAGTTGATCGTGAATTTGAAAGAATAGTCAGCCTTGCTAAGCAATATAACTCTGGTGCAAAAATCCAGAGAATCCCATACGAATTTATAGGGATCGGTCAGGAAATAATAATAAATGGTAAACGCATTTGGATTTTCGTAATGTACGGTGGTGTCATGCTTAGCGAGTTTGTTCACCTCGGGTGTATATTTGGTAGCAAGAAGAATATTTTGGTAGGTGTAGCGGGGGGTCTAAAGCCGGGTATTAAGATTGCTGATGTAGTCCTTCCAACTGAGTCATACAAAGACGGCAGTATGTCGACGTTATATGATCGAAATGATGATGTTCTCATTGAATCAGATGATTCTTTACGCTCAAACATAAAAGCAAAGTTGAGCAGTGAGCATAAAGTTTACGAGGGCAAGACGATGACTTGCCAAGCTATGATGGCAGAAACGGAAGAAGATGTTAAAAAGTGGTCAGAACAGGGCTATCTAGCCGTAGAGATGGAAGCTGCGACCGTCTTTGCTGTATCAAAACATTTTAATGTACCGGCAGCCGCCTTACTTTCTGTTGCGGATAATCTTATAGAAGATGAAACAGTTTTCTCAGAAAATTACCAAGTCTTAGCAGAGATTCGAGCCAAAGTTCGCGACGAACAATACCTTATAGCTCTGGATGAGCTCATAAATAGCTAAAAACAGAGTAAAATAAAAACAGATGGAAGTCTCGGAGCTGGTTAAAAAATATCTGTTAGGATAAGTATATAAACTATCACGTCTTTGAGGAGGGATAGATGGCAGAGCGACAACTTAACAGGGTGGTAGTAAAAGAATTTCCAGCAGAAGTCGCAGGCGAAATGGCAGGCTGGGTAGACATAAAAACAACTCCAGGTAGAAAATCTGACTTAATTTGGGCCAGAGTTGCTTATGGCAGAATCGCTGTGGGTGGTGCGCAGTATTCTTATCCAATCTCAGAATCGGGTACCAGAGGATATAGTAGCGGCGATTCCAGTGGTTTTACAGAATGTGTAGAGCTTGGTCTCATGGCTCCGATGGACTGGTCAGATATTGTAACTGAAAGCAATAAGGCACCAGGCCTCCAAGGCCTTGACTTAAACAAAGATAGACGAAGGGCATTTGCTAGCAGTTTTCGTTATGAAGATCTTCCAGATAAGGATAAAGGTGTATGGGTTTTGGGTGCCAGAGAAATCCTGAGCACTATAAAGGAAGGGCTGGAAAAGCAGCGAGCAGATTGGCTATATGCCAACATTTATTACATGCTCGCCTATATGGCACAGGAAGAGGATATTTTGCCAGATCCGTCGATGCAGGATCAAACAGATGAAGAGCTAGCCAAAGCTCAAAGTGCATCCTCACTGCTAGCGGAGAGCCAACAGCTGGACACAATGATGCAGCACCGCCTGACTATCTTTGGCGACATACCAGCAGTAGAAATACCCGAGGTTTTTGTTGACAGCCGGCGCTTAGCCCACCGTAATGAAAGAACGCTACGAGCTTTAGACAAAGATATGATCCTGGGAAGACAACAGATGCCTATTGGTGCACGCAGTGGCGGCAGGTCTTGGCCCTATATGGATGCCGGAGAGTCCAATGAGGACAAAGCTTTTGGAGTCGAGCTGGAAGCTCTTCGCAGAAACGATATTCAGCCCGCATGGCGTGAGCTTAAAAGAGAAATCGTTGAGTTAAATATGCGTTTCGAGACATCACACGCTATGGTAGGCCGGCTTGGACATCTTGCAACACTTGAGCGTAATAGCGGTTCAAGTCCCTAAAAACGGATGGAAGTCTCGGAGTTAGTCAAAAAGTATTTGAGGGAAGGGCTGGTAATGCAGCTGGCCACCGTGCGGGGCGGCCAACCTTGGGTTTGCAGCGTGTATTACGCATCTGACGATAAACTCAATATTTATTGGCTCAGTTTACCCACACGCCGACACAGCGAGGATATATCGGTGCACAACAAAGCGGCCATAACCATACCGGTAAAATTTGACCAACCGGTAATTGGCCTGCAGGCAGAAGGTACGGTAGACACAGTAACCGAGCCAAAACAGATAGCAAAGCTAATGAAACTGTATGTTAAACGCTATAACGCCGGCCAAGATTTTTACGATAATTTTATTGCTGGCAAAAACAAGCACTTAATATACCGCTTTAAGCCCACAAAATTCTCTTTATTCGACGAGCTAAACTTCCCCAAAAGCTCCAGCCAAGACTGGACTCCTGGTAAATCAAAACAACAAATCCAAAGGCAGTCTTAACTAGCGAAGTCATCATATGTAGCTTGAATTTCAGTTAACAAAGCTATAATAGAAATATAAGGCGGAGAAAATAGAATGGCCGAAACCATGACACTGCCGGGTGCTGTAGACCTCCACGTGCATTTACGTGAGCCCAGCACCAACAGGTCGGAAACAATACGTGGTGGCACAAAAGCTGCTCTGTTGGGTGGGTTCGTGCTTGTAGCCGATATGCCAAACAACCCAGGCTTGCCAGTCTGGAGCAGAGAAAGGCTAGATACAAAGATAGAGATAGCTCGGCGGGAGGCCAGAATCCCGGTGGCTTTTTATGCAGGGTCGCAGCCCGAAGCAGACAACGTTGGTGAGCTTGCGGGCATGGCCGAACGGGCAATAGCTCTAAAACTGTATGGTGACCCCACAACAGGGAACGAAAACACTTACAAAACCGAAGACTTTCGGGAAATTGTTGCGGAGTGGCACCGCGTAGCACCCGATAAGCCCATAATGTTCCATTCAGGTGAAAACAACCTAGAGGCAATGATTAGCCTTGTAGCCGACGAACATGGCCAGCATCTGCATGTCTGTCACGTGAACAGCAGCAAGCAGGTAGGATTGATACAGAAAGCAAAAGATAAGGATTTGCCGGTAACTTGCGGCGTATGCCCGCATGGCAATTATACCCTCAAGCCATAGTAGGATGTGATGATTTAGTTACGGTATATACTGGGTATTATGAAATCAAAGAACCACGCTATACCCACTAAGCAAGATAAAGCATGGCAAGCGAAAATAGAAAAACAAGTTAAAGCTGAAAAAGTGCAACTAGATCATCCAGATGGCAAGGAACAGTTTAATCAGGTTATAAGGAAAGCGTTGAAGAAAAAGCCGTGAGCCGTTAACGACACCCTGACATTAGCAAGATTAAACACGCCTCATGATTACTCCGTTTCGGTTTGTTCGCGGAGCGATTGTTTGTGCCAGCCTCTTAACAACCGGCCTATCTCGTCCAGCTTGTCCGAAGCATAGGCGAACTGGCGTGGGCTGAGCAGTTTGTAATCGTGGGCTAGGCGCAAGAATATTCGTTGGACTTCGTGTTCCACCTGCGCTTCGGCCACCAAATCAGTTTTAATCTCGGCGTAATTGGCTTGGATAATCAGACGCAGTAAGCGTACGGCACTAGCCTGCAGTTCTATGCCTAGACTGTACTTATGGACTTTGGTAAAACGTTCCACTGAGGGTTTGAGCCAAAACAAATAGTCGTAGGTCTTGCGGAAAACAATTAGCTTATCCACAAACACAGCTCCCAGAACACGCCAGAAGCGAAATCCTACCCAAAGGCAGGTATTCGCCCCCAACTGTCATATTCGGCCGATGCGCCATAAGACACAACCGGCCTGGACAACCCAAACGGGAGATCTCTAAATGCCCTCTGGCTGCGACCGTAATCAACAGCCATTTTGGCAGCCGTTCCCATAAGGAAATGGCGGAGCGGTAAAGCTCCTGGCGACGCGGAAACCAATGTTGGTATTGGTATTGGTCGGTGTATTGTTCAGATTGAGCGTGAATGCCCCAGCATTCGTGCCATTGTCCCAATTGCCGCCGCGTTTGAACGCGCGTCATATGCTTGAGCCACCCAGGTACATTGTAAACCCTAGATATCATGGCGGCTAGCTGGTGTAAACGGATTGATTGCCTTTAGCAGACCTTTGGCATGGGCAAAACTGGCGTAGGCATCAAATTGCTGCCAGCTATCTCTAGCCGCGGCCTCGCCCTGCTGGCGGTAGGTTCGCCGCATCCGTCGCATAAAACGCTGAACCGTCGGCTTGGATAAGCGCCTGGTGAATAACTCGGCGTCGTAACCGACAAACCGTTCATATCCAACGAATTTATGGACATTGGTTTTGTTTGGATGCAAGGTCAGTGCCAGCTCGGCAAACGCAAACTGTTCCAGTTGTAGTTTACCCCGTTCCAGGTGCGCTCTGGAGGGGTGGATAATCAAAAAATCATCCATGTAGCGCAGGTAATACTGCTCGTGCAAAGTATGTTTTACAAATTGGTCCAAGTGGTTCAGATAAATATTAGCAAATAGCTGGCTGGTCAGGTTGCCAATCGGTTGGCCGACCGCCTCGTTTAGCACGCCCGGCCCGCTACTTTTGGGCAGCGCACCGAGAGAGAGAGAGAGAGAGAGAGAGAGAGAG
>Ga0066639_10000454_pt1 | contig 35426 bp, 35 predicted proteins | sample CryGeyCG2114_010_2_FD_59504 | JGI IMG/M metagenome (GOLD analysis project Ga0066639, IMG submission 59504) | Groundwater microbial communities from aquifer - Crystal Geyser CG10_big_fil_rev_8/21/14_0.10 | ecosystem: Environmental > Aquatic > Deep subsurface > Groundwater | place: USA: Utah...
TGATGCGATTACCGGAGTCCCCATCTTCATTGCTTCGGAAAAAACCAATGGGACACTGTCACTTCGTGACGGGATAACAACATAAGTCGATGAAGATAAAATTTTTGCTATTTCTTTCTTATCAGAAACATTTCCGTAAAACTTAATGTTATTTTGCTTGTTGGCTTTATTTTTCAAATCAGATAATAAGCTTCCGTCTCCTAACATATTAATTTCGTAATTTCTTAAATTTTTCATTTGCAACAATGCATCTATAAAAATATCTGGTCCCTTTACCTTTTCCATCCTTCCAATAAAAGTTAGCTTTGTTTTTTTATTTCTGTTTACTCTATTAAAGTGATAGGTTTCCAATTTTGTAGCCGATGGTAAAAACTCACACTTTTTACCACTAAAGGTTGAAACATCTTCAGAAAGAGTTACTCCATCTGCCAATAAAACTTCGGCATTTGTCAAAATTAGTTTTATGACCCAATTCATGAACGGCCATTTTGAGTATTTATTGATATCAGATCCCAAAGCCCAAACAATATATTTTTTTCCAAAAAATAATTTTGAAAGTAACGCAAAAAATCCAGAAGGCCAGGCCCACATCGCAATTACAACATCCGGTTTTTCTTTTCTTAAAAAATTTGTTAGAGCAATTATCCCTCTGACAAAAAACAATCCTAAATTTATAAACACAAACGGGTTAAAAACATTCACACTGCCAAGTTTTCCTTTAACTCCACGACTGAACCAAGAAACCCGAGTCTTTCCGACTTTTGCAATATTATTTTTGTTTTTATGCGGGCAAAAAACTACAACATTATTTATTTTCGACAATTCGGTACAAATTTCATAAACAAAATAACCAGCGTTTTGTCGATCCTTTGTGTTGTCAGGGTAGTTATGGGTAAATACTGCTATTTTTTTCTGCATTCGAAGATTATATGGCTGAATGGTTTATCGTCGTCGGCCTTTATTATTTTCACTTTTAACTTTAAATCAGCAAACAACTTTTCCCATTCTGACTGTTTTCTATAAAAAAAGTTAAAGTTATAGAAACTCTTTTCAAATAAAATCGGTACAACAAATGCATCCGTTAACCAACTAATTAAATATTTTATAAAAGGCTTTTCAGCTACTTCTGTAATAATTAGTTTTTGGTTCTTATTTAACCCGTTAGCAATCTTTGTTAGTAATTCAGTTTGTGCATCTTTCGATGGCAAGTGATGAAGTAAGTGAGTCATAAGAATCACATCACACTCAGGAATTTTTATTTTAGTAACGTCACCTTTTTTAAATTCGACATTTGGAAGACCTCGCCTAGCATCATTAACACGTGCCGAATCAATTTCTACTCCTATTATTTTTCTTTTAGGATCTTCGAGCGCTAAATAGTTAGAAAGAGTGCCCTCACCACATCCCAAATCTAATACTTTAGTTTTTTCAGGAACTAATTTTGATATTTCAACCAATGGCGCATCCCAAAAACGTATTTTTACAAACCACCGTTTCCAACTAGTTTTCGCATATAAATTAATAACTTTTTCTTTAATAATCACGCTTAATGTTAACACAAAAAATAATATGGTATTATTGCTTGAAAACTTTTTATGGCAAAAAAATCAAAACACAGCATTTCAATCGCTATTCCTGCGTATAACGAAGAAGAAAATATTGAGTGGGTTATAAAGGATACACTTAAATCTCTACCAAAGTATTTTAAAGATTATGAAGTCATTGTCGTCAATGATGGTTCAACAGATAAAACAGGTGAGATTTCCGACCGACTTGCCAAAAGACGGCCACACCTTACGGTTATAAATCAAGAAAATGGTGGTTACAGTAAGGCAATGCTTACTGGAATTCAAGCTGCCACAAAAGATTATGTTGCTTATATGCCAGCTGATGGACAATTTCTCATTGAAGATATGAGGCATTGTTTTGAAGTAATGGATGGCGCTGATTTGATTTTGGGATACCGAGGAGGAAGACCAGACTACAATACAAAACGCATGATTTTTTCTTACGGATATTTAACTCTTCTAACAATCCTATTTGACATTAAATATATGGATGTTGGCTGGGTTAATATTTGGGATACAAAAAAAGTTCAAAAATTAAAATTAACCTGTGCCGAAGGAATATTCGTTCTAACGGAAATAGTTGTCAGATTTATGGAAAAAGGTTACAAAGTCATTGAGGCACCATCTTATTATCATGTTCGCCATGCTGGTGAAGTAAAAAATGCAAAACTAAGCGTCGTTGCAAAAACATTCATAAGTGCTTTCAAATTGTGGTTAGAAATAAAACTCAAATAACAACCTGTATAATTCCGGCTGCAGGAAAAGGATCGCGTTGGGCTCCAATATCTGGCTATCTACCAAAGGAGATGCTTCCATTAATTGATAAGCCTGTAATTCATTGGGTAATTGATGAGGTTATTGACTCTGGTTGCACAAAAATAATTGTGGTTATAAATAATAGCAAAGAAATAGTCAAAGAATATTTATCAAAACAGAAATTCGGCAAGAATATCAAAATTCATTACGTATACCAGGACAAGCCAAAAGGAGTTGCGCATGTAATATACCTTTCTAAAAAATATTTGGACAGTAAACCATTTGCTTTGGCCATGCCAGATCTTCCAACAATTTCAAAAAAACCAGCTCTGCTTCAATTAATAAAAGTCTCAAAAAGTTATAAAAATGTAAATATAATTTCCTTTGATAAATTTCCACCACAAGACCTGAAACTTTATGGAGAATGTGAATTAGATAAAATCGATAAAAACATCTTTAATGTTGTTGCATTTAGGAAATCAAAACTTAACTTGCGAATGTCTGGAAGATTTATCTTTCAACCAAATGTAATTTCAACAATAAAACCCCTACTTAAAAGTACAAAGTGTGAAGTTAGTGATCAGGACTTATTAAAAAAATCTCTAAATTTAGGCGAAAAAATAATCGGAGTTAAAATTCAAGGAAGAACCTATGACACAGGAACTCCAACTGGGTATGTTCGTGCAAATACGGCATTTTTTAAGAAAAAATTTAATATTACTTCTTGACATAATTTAGTAAATATATTTAGCTTAAAGAATAATAGTTTGAGCTAAAAAATTTTACCAATGAAAGAAAGAATCCAACTAATTTCACCGGAAGCAATTCAAGAAGCAGCAATATTTAATCAAGAATTTGAAGCAACTAAGGAGCGAGTCAGAGATGTTCCCGTAACCATTGTCATTCCACCTTCAGTGTTTCTTGCAGATGAAAGAGTCTTCCCATTTTTGGGTGCACTTAAAGTAGCTGCGGAACTTGAGAGGAACGGAAACCAGGTTGATGTCCTAGATCTATCCGGCGTTGTAAATTTTAAGGATGCAACCTCAGACTACGCAAGAAGAAATCCTAACAGAGTGTTTGGTTTAACCGCGACCACCCCACAAATTCCAGCAGCAATTTTAATTAGAAATGCGATTAAAAGCGCATCTAATTCACCAGTTATTCTTGGCGGTACACACGCCACACTAACACACTCTGCCTTTATTAAAGACCAGGAGATTGGGACAGAAAGACGAGGAACCTGGGCATTTGAACAACTATTACAGAATTTTGACCGAGTAGTTGCAGGTGACGGAGAAATGTCTATCTTTCCTGCAATTGATCCCGAAAATCCAGACCAAATCATCGACGCATCAAGCAGAACTTCACCATATTTTCTTCAAAGAGGAACCCTCGAACAGTATGCATATCCAGCCAGGCACATGATTGATCTAGAATCATATCACTACTATATCGATGATGACGGGGAAAAATATCGTGCCGCCAGTATAATTGCTCAACTTGGTTGTCCGTTTGAATGTGGTTTTTGTGGAGGAAGAAATACAGACTTTTTACGAATGACTAGGACGAGAAATATTACTAACAGTGTTCTTCTAGAATTTGAGCAAGTCGTAAGAGACTCGCAAGACTGGGAAATACCGATAAGAGGCGCTATGTTTTATGATGATGAGCTAAATGTAAACAAAGATGCACTCGAAAAATTATGTAGAGGATTAATTGAAATGCAAGACAGGTTGGGCATTGAAATGCGTTTTAGAGGTTTCATCAAAGCAGAGCTATTCACACCAGAACAAGCAAGTCTTATGTACGCCGCCGGATTTAGGTTCACGTTAAGCGGAGTAGAGTCTGGATCTAGAGAAATCTTAGATACCATGCGAAAACACACAACTCCTGAAATAAATTCGCGTGCTGTTCAGATCGCTCACGATGCAGGTATGTCATTTAAGGCCCTAATGTCAGTTGGCCATCCAGGGGAATCAAAAGATACGATATCCGAATCAATTGTGTGGGTAAATAAAAATCTTAGGAAAGGAGATGATGTTGATTGGACTTTGATTACCCAATATCCTGGTTCTCCTTATTATGATGATTCAGTATATATTGAATCGGAAGATGCATGGTTGTATACAGAAGGTGAAACTGGAAATAGGCTATGGAGCAAAGATGTAGATTTTACAAAAAACACAGAATTTTACAAGGGTGTTCCTGGTAATTATGAATCATTCACATATACAGATTATATGTCACCTGATGACTTGGTTGCAGCTCGTGATGCAGCTGAGGTGATGACAAGAAGTGCATTAGGATTACCACCGATAAGAGAAATAGCGATGTCTGCAAGACAATTCGAACACTCGATGGGTCAAGGGCTGTCTCCAAAAATACTTAGATCTTCTCAGCCACAATAAGAGAATCGATCAACAAAACTGGCTTGTAATTTTTTGAATTAATTATTTCTTCTGTTACAGCCTTGATACATCCTTCTGAGCCATATCCGAAATCGTGAAGTGCAATTAGACCTCCTTTTTGAAGCAGACCTTCCCAAAGTTTAATGTCTTCCTTAACCGCTTCATAATCATGACAAGCGTCAATAAAAAGTAATTTGACTTTTATTTTTCCAATTTTTCTTCGAACAGATTCGGAAGCTCCTTTATGAACAACCACATATTTACTCAGCCCAACAGACTCAATGTTTTTTTTGAAACGGTCAAACATTGACTCACCCGTATCTAAAGGTTTTTTATAAATATGTTCTTTGCCGGGATTTCCTTTAAAAGTATCAATCGCATGTACTTTGCCATTTCCATTAATCTGACATGCTTTTGCAAGTTGTACGGTTGAGCGGCCAAGCCAGCTTCCAATTTCAACAATATCCCCATCTTTTCGCGCTAAAAGAGACAACAAGTAAAGAGCTAGCCCTTCCCGATCACCCATCAAACCTGGAATATTTTTAATGTCGTAATGAAAATTGCGATAAGAAATTTCAGTTGTATTTTCTGTCGGGGCATAGACATGCTTACTTTGTTTCTTGCTCAAATATAAATCTGGCAGATTGTAAAATATCTCCCCTATTCGTCGAAAGATTTTTATTGATAAATTAATCAACATAACAACAGTTAGAATAACATAAACTTAACGATCAAACTATTGACTTGGCTAAGTATCACAACTAAACTGTACCAAATGCCGAAAAAAACCACAGCATTAGTACTAGTCAGTATTTTAAGTATACTTTTAGTCTTCAAGCCTACTAGCTCATTGGCTCAAGATAAGATGGAAGATTCGAATGAAGAAATGATGATGGAAGGCAATATGGAGGAAGAAATTACAGAAAATACTTCTTCATATGATCTTTTTTGGCCAGTTGTCGCAGGAAAAGTCCCTGGAGACACTTTGTATTTTCTCAAGGGCCTAAAAGAAAAAATATCAGAGTTAGTGATATTCAGTGACATTAGAAAATCAGACTTTAACCTCACATTAAGCAAAAAGCGCTTAGTTGAAACTGAAAAGCTGTTACTAGAAAGACAAGATTACGATCGGGCCGAAAAACATATTGCGCTTTCATTGCAAAAACTCGAAAGGGCGATTAGTTTGTATAACAATGCAACTGAAAGAGGACAACAAACCAACGACCTCAAGAACGCTATTCAGGCACTAGGCGAACGAGAATCAAAATTCCTTGAAGTATTAGCTGGAAAAATCCCAGAAGAAAAACGCCAAACCTTCATGAACACTGCACAAGAAATGAAAAACGTAGTGGAGAATATCTAAATTTATCTTTCAATATCTTCTTCAACCCTTCTGAAATCCTTATAATATTTAAGCCAATCAATTTTATGAGCTAATTTCGCAAATATCTCATCATCACTAACAGCCCTCTGGCTCTGAATTGTTGCGCGTTTTTTTAATGTTTTCTCAATGTTTAATAAATTCCAAGCAATTGCCTTCAAAATCATGAGTGCATTTTTGTATTTCAATTTGATAAAAAACATAAACGAAATACCAACAGAGATGATAATGTGAACGGGCAAAATATAAATCAAATTTTTTGTTGTCAAATTTTTTATCAACGAACTGATTCTATTTCTATAATAATCATAATTCATCTCTCTCACATTAAGCCTGCGAATCGTATAGCCTATTTTGTGATGAATTTTTGCCTTGGGATAAAATAAGATTCTCCACCCATTCATCCAAACTCTCCAACAAAAATCACTCTCTTCAAAATATGAACCAAAGTCAGCGTCAAATAAACCAACTTTTTCAATCACTTCACGCCTAATTAACATGCAAGCACCTTTAGCAGAAAATATTTCTCTTTCTTCTTGGAATTCCTTACCATCTTTTTTGTCAAAACCCCAATGTTCTAAAAAGCCAATTCTTGTAAAAAATGAGCCAGCATTGTCAAGTCGGCCTTTTTTCCTCATCATGAAAATTTTTGGCTGAAGCACTCCAATAGTTTCATCTTGCTCCATTCTTTCTATTAATTTACTTAAGAAGTCTTTGTTAACAACAGTATCGTTATTCAAAAGCAAAACATACTCCCCTTTTGAAATTTTAAAACCTTGATTATTTGCCGGAGCAAAACCCAAATTCTTTTTGTTTTTTATAATTTTGGCTTTCTTAGCCAGCTTTTCAGAGCCATCTGTGGACCCATTGTCTACTACAATTAATTCTGTGTTTCGATAATCAATTTCTGACAAAGATTCTAGACATTTTTGAAAAACTTCCCCACCATTCCAGTTAACGATGATAATTGATACTAATGGTTTGCGTTCTTTCATTTTTGAAATCTGCCAATTATATAACCTAGTCCCCCACCAATCGTTTCAAAACCCAACATCACAAACATACCCAACGTCAAAAGAGGATGAGCAATTAATTTTCTCCACTGTTTATAAAATCCAATACGCAAAAAGTATAAAGTCTTCGGGCCAACGACAGACATTTTTTGCTTTTTTAAATATTTATGAACCGATAACCCGTAATAGTACTTTCTTTTCGCAAGCTTGATTAAGTTTGGATTACCTTCATTGTGTAATATTTTGGCTTTTATTTTTGCGATTTTATAACTTTTAGAAATTCTTTGAGGCAAATCCCAATCCTCTGGACCGGTTAAATTTTCATCATAACCGTCGAAATTCCAAAAAACATTTTTAGGAAAAAATCTAGCAGCATCGAAATATGATTCTCCAGCGTTAATTTCGCGCTCGAATGCCTTTGTTCTCGCCCAAAAACCTCTTCCAAAAGATTTTTCAGGAATAACGACTCCTCCAATTTTTTCTTCTCCAGTTTCTACAGCTTCAACACACTGCGAGATAACATCTTTGGTCAGCTCCATATCAGAATCCAAAATCAAATAATAATCTCCTTTTGATTTTTTCGCTCCAAAGTTGCGCTGTACGGACCTCTCTGGTCCTTTCGTAAATATCTTATCTGTGTATTTTTTAGCCAGCTCAAGAGTATTATCAGTCGAGTTGTTGTCCACCACAACTATTTCCAATTGTCTATAAGTTTGACCTCCCAAACTTTGAAGCAATTTCTCCAAAGTACTACCAGAATTTCGAGTAGTTATAACTGTTGATACTAATTTGCTCATCTTTCCCTAAAATGATAACATTCAATGATGAAAATAAAAATCCTTTTATTGGCAATTGCACTCGGAGTTTCAACACTATTTACTACTCAAGCTGTCTTTGCACAAGAAAACCCAAGTACAAGTTTTCAGGTAGATCACGTAGCACGAGGTTTTGAAAAAATTAAAGAGCGAGTTACTCTTTTTTTTAAGTTCTCCAAAGATTCAAAACTTGATTATTTAGCATATCTATCTGAAAAAAGACTTGCCGAGCTGGAATATGGTGTAAACAATGACGTTAATTTAATCGAAGAAACCGCCTCAAGATACACAACTTATCAAGGAAAGCTATCCGAATTTGTTATTTCCAATAAAATGAGTGACAAAAAAGATCCACTGTCCAAAATGTACAGCAACCACATAGCAGTCCTTGAGAAATTACAAAGTAAGTTTGAATATGATTCTGGCTGGTGGCTTAGCATTCAGCATGGTATCAATGTGAACAAGGAATTTAAGGAAAAGCTCAGCACAATTTAACTTCTTAAACATGGATCTTTCATTTGTTATACCCGTAAAAAACGAAGAAGAATCAATCGAAAAACTAGCTGCAGAAATCATTACAGAAGTAAACAAACTAAGGCTATCTTATGAAATAATTTTCGTAGATGACGGATCAACTGACGAAACTTTTAATAATCTTAAAAAGATTAAGAACTCTAATAAATCCATAAAAACCATCAAACTTCGAGGAAACTGGGGGAAGTCAACTGCATTATCTGTTGGTTTTAAAAAGGCAACTGGGAGTATTATTTTTACACTTGACGGAGATTTGCAAGACAACCCAGTTGAAATCCCAAAATTTCTTGAAAAGATTCAAGAAGAAAAATACGACCTTGTTTCCGGTTGGAAAAAAACCAGACACGATCCGTCGATTACAAAAGTAATTCCTTCAAGAATAATTAACTATTTAACTAGAAAGATAACTGGAACTCCAATACACGACATTAATTGCGGCTTTAAAGCATACAGAAAAGAGGTTGTTGATTCACTAAATTTATATGGCGAACTTTACAGATTTATTCCAGTAATAGCACATAAACAAAATTTTAAAGTTGGTGAAATTGTTGTCAGGCACCGCGCACGAAAATATGGGTCCTCCAAATTTGGCTGGGAAAGAGGAGTTAAGGGATTTCTAGATTTAATAACAATTATATTTTTGACAGGGTACTTAAGAAGACCCGGGCATTTTTTCGGTGGATTGGGATTACTATCTTTTGGTTCCGGTTTCGTAATCGGGTTATATATCACCTATTTACGCATTAGCACTGGCACGATCCAAGATAGACATCCACTGCTCTTTTTTGGAATGTTACTTATGATAATCGGGGTGCAACTAATTTCCACAGGCTTAATGGCAGAAATGATTACTTATTGGAGACAACGAGATTCAAAAGAAGATCCAATTGAAAAATCTTACTAATTTTTCTTATTTCTTGCATAGAAGTAGCTCGTTTTTCAACACTAAATTCCACAACCATCTAGGTGGTGCAAACATGGGAAAAACTGGTTGATAAACTCTATCACTCCATTCAATAGAAAATTCTCTTCCAACAAAAAAGTCTTTTTCTATCAAGGTTTTTTTAATAAATTTAACCGAATAAAAATGTGGAAGTGGTTTTCCAAATCTTTCTAATATATGAAACATGTATTCATAAAATAAAGATTGAAAAGCTCCATAATAAATGCTGGGGCAATTCTCATGTAGGACAAAAAGTCCATCTTTTTTTAAAACCCTGTAAATTTCTGAAAAAGCTTTCTCTACATTTTTCTTAGAATCTGCTTTTTTATCAACCGACAAATGATGAGCCACATTAAACATAGTCACCACATCAAAGGATTCGTCTTGAAAAGGCAGGTCCATAACATCAGCTTCTACAATTTTGAGATTCTTTTTTTTCAAATCAACAAATTTTCCCTTATGAAGTTTTTTGGGATTTGCCAACAGTTCCGCGGCTAGATCCGCAATAGTTAATGAAGTTGCTTTAGAAATGTCATAGTAAACTAAACCTCCATTACCTATATCTAAAACATTTCCTTTAATGTAAGGAGAAACCAATTTGCTAAGTTTAGTCATAAACTCAAAACTTAATTCATTTTGCTTTTCGTATTCGTCTGATATTTTATTAAAATAATTTTTTTGATGTTTTACTTTTTTTGAACTCATATTAATAACCCTTCACTGCATAATTTAATCTATTAAAGAGACATGAATTGTCGTCATTGACGGATATTTTCAGATATTTTGCTTCTCTGCCTGCAAATAAGTAATTTATCTTTTCTCCATTAAGTGCATTAAAATAAATTACCTGCTCAGTCGCAAGAGTTTCCTCTTGCCTTTGCCAATTTTTCCCATCTACGGATATAAAAATAGTCCCATCGGTTGGCGCTTTACATGAATTATCATTTTTAAATGCCGCTTCTAGTCTAGCCAACGAATATATTTTGTCAAATTCAATAACCAGTTCCCTTTGAGACTTCTTTTCATCAACTATCTTTAAGTTAATCTCCTCACTTTGATATTTTGGTTTTGAATTTTCAAAATCATTTTTCCATATCCTAGCAATCGCCACTCCGTCTACTTGTACTTCATAAACAGGAATCAAAACATTGTCTAAATAATCCCAAACAAATGGATATGCGATCTTATACCCCTGGTGTGTTAAATCCACAAGATATTCTCCATAGCGATTAAACCCGGACCAATAGCTATTTGAATAGTTAATGTTAGAGTTTAAATATAAAGTAGGAATGTTTGTCGCAGTACCCTGAACCAATGCTAGCTTACTTCCTTCCGGAGCATTTTTGTTTAACCATTCAACAGCTTGGTAATATGCATTCCCAAAGCTATTACCCCAATAAGGAATATTCTTTTCTTTCGCGCCATATAGTCCGCCGACAAGAAAATTAAAATAAACATTTTCATTCGGATGCAAATTAATCATGACAATTAAATGGGGGACAAAAGCCAACAATATTAGATATTTAATAAACTTATGATTAAACTTTCTGATTAAAAAATACGCTCCTAAGCCAGACAGCAGTGCTAAAGCTGGTATAAATTCCATGATTTGTCGAATCCCACCATATACGGAAGCCTTTGGTGCAGTCACACGAAGTATAGGAACTAAAAACCACAATAACCACAATATACTGGTTTTATATTTATCCTTTTTCAAAAAGAGAATGGAAAGTATTCCAATCAACAACAGAATCAAAACATAGGGGGGAGTTGTTATTATGATCCAATAAATTGGAAATGCATTAAATCCGCCGGGCAATAGATATTTTGGTTGGTCGCTAACTCCTGTGCCAATATCTTTGTAATAAAAAATTATATTATCTAAGTTGGTTAATGGGTTCTGCCATAAATATGGCCAAGTACCAAAAAATATTACGAATACTATTAATGGAGCTAATAGCAAGAGAACTAGATATTTTTTAGGCCAACTCTTTACAAATCCAATTGGTTTCAAAATATCTTTGTGATAAATCGATAACAGCCACGGAATCAAAATAAATGGCAAAAATAAAATATTAAATTTAGTGCCAAGTGCTATCCCGCAAAACACAATTGACAATAAAAGCCACTTCCAACTTCTTAATCTTATCGAATTCCAAAATGCCCAAATCGTTACGGCATAAAACGCTGCTTCTGGTGGATCTTTGATATTAAAATGCCCTTCTGAAAATAGAAGTGGATAACTCGAAGCTACAATACCAGTTATCAATGCCGGGAAAACACCGAATCTTTGGTACATAAATACTGAAACTACGACTACTAGCAACGTAGTAGATACGACGTTAAAAAGATGAAAAGATTCAATATCTGGCAAGATGTTTAATTTCTGATAGAAAATATAATTAAATAAAGCAGCAGTTATTCCATTTAATGGCGGATGTCCGCTGTCGTTTTCCATAAAAAATTCAGCATTTTGAGAAAGGTCTTGATAATAACTTGGACGTGTAAGAGTTTTCAGACTCGGGTAATGCGTTTCACCAGTTAAAAAATAATGAAGATAAGCTTCCCCTCTAAAAAAATGTATCGGCTCATCCCAGGAAATTCCATAATCGGACAATGTAAAAAATGAAATTAAAAAAAACATAACTGGAACAATCAATACAAAGGCCAATTTCTTAGTTATTTTCATGAATCTTTTGAATTATTGGAGAATACCATATTGAACCCATATAATTTAACCACAAACAAAAATACAATCCCCTCTGAAAATATTAGACCAAATCTATAAACCAAAACGAGAAACGAAGCGAACGAAAAATCATAGAAAGATCCAAGTAATAATGCCAAAGATAGATCGGTGACTCCCAAGCCGCCAGGTGCGACTGGAGTCAAGAAACCAATTGCCCAAGAAATACAAAACAACCCAATTATAGGTATTAATTTGGACAATTCAATCTCATGTAAAGACGCACTTAAAAACCAAAATGCAAGCCCATTTAAAAAGAAAGAAAGTATTGGAATCAGTAACAACATAATGTGCCAATTAAAACTAAAATTTTTAAACTCTGGAATAATTTTTCTAAAATATGACACTTTTTTCAATAAATTAAATACGATTTGCGGGGGAGTCAAAAAAATAAGAAGTAAAGCTACGAAAAACAATAACGTAATTAACCAGCTGTTTGGGATTTTTACCAACACAACTGGGAAAGCGGTAAAGCTTAATACAAATGCCCCAGCTAAAGTATAATATGCCTCTAAAACAACCAAAGATACGCCTTCTTTTATTTTTAAACCTAGTTTCTTTGACAGGTACACTCTTGCTGCGTAATGAAGGGCGATTCCCGGCACAAAACGTCCAAAATTGGAAACAACAAAAACCCTAAACGATTCTTTGAACGAAACCTTCGAGGAATATAACCCTGTTACTTTAAACCAAAAATAAGCACCTGCAAAGTGAGTTAAAACCAAACAGAGAATAAACAACAAAAAATATATCGGGTTATTTAACACCAACTTTTCTTGTATTTGAATCCAGTTTTCTATTATTGCCCGCCCTAAAATTATTAAAATAATTAGTGGTACCAACACCTTAAGTGCCCTTTTGACCATAGATCACTTATTATACAAAAGACGTTGAGATTTATCTTGGCAAAGAATTTCTCTTGACAAAGGTTACTGTACATGCTTTATTAATCTCACAATTATGAAAAAAGTACTCGTGGTCGGAGGAGCAGGATATGTTGGAAGCAGATTGGTCCCAAAACTTCTGAAAAAAGGATATAAAGTTCGTGTATTTGATTTATATATCTACAGTAGATCAAAAAAGCTCGGTGAGGATGTTTTTGGAGATTTAATTACTAATCCTAACTTAGAGCAGATAAAAGGCGATATGCGAAACGCCAAGCTCATAGACAAGGCTGTAAAAGGGATGGATGCAGTTATTCACTTGGCCTGTATATCAAATGATCCGAGCTTTGACCTTGACCCGCACCTTGGTAAATCAATTAATTACCTCGCCTTTTTCCCTTTTTTGAAAGCAATTAACAAATATAAAATTAAAAGATTGATTTACGCATCCACCTCAAGTGTTTACGGACTAAAAGAGGAGAAAAGAGTGACTGAAGACTTACCACTTGAACCATTAACTGATTATGCGCTTTATAAAGTTTTCTGTGAAAAAGCCATTACAGACCATGTCCCCTTAAAACAAACAACATGGGTAATCGTTAGGCCCGCAACAGTTTGTGGATATGCACCAAGGTTGCGTTTAGATTTAACTGTAAACATATTAACGAATTTGGCGGTTAACAAAGGGGAGATCACTGTTTTCGGAGGTAAACAAGAGCGACCTAATATTCATATTGATGATATTACAGATCTTTATGTTAAGTTGCTTGAATATCCCAAAAAGAAGATTGCCGGAAAAATATTTAATGCCGGTTACAACAATTTATCGGTGATGGATGTGGCAAAAAGTGTTCAAAAAATTATTAAAAGGAAAACAAAAATTACAGTTACTCCTTCAGATGACGTTCGTTCCTACAGAGTTACATCAGCAAAAATTCTAAGAGAACTCGGATGGAAACCAAAAAGAAACGTTGACGATGCGATAAAAGATTTGGTAGACGCATTTGATGAGGGGAAAATTCCTAATTCGCTTGACGACCCGATATATTATAATATTAAAACAATGAAGTTATTGGAGTTGAAATGAAAGTCCCATACGCTTATTTAACTACTCAATTCAAGAATCCGAAGCCAATATTAAAGGCAATTGAAGCAATGGCAAAAGAAGGAGACTTTACTCTTGGCCCAAGAGTGGACAAGTTTGAAGAAGAATTCGCTAAGCTTCAACATTCTAAATATGCAATCGGAGTAAGCTCAGGAACAGATGCACTTCTTCTTATTTTAAGAGCATTAAATATCGGGCCAGGCGACGAAGTAATAACAGTTGCCAATAGTTTTTTTGCCACGGCCGCAACAATAGAACTTGTCGGTGCAAAAATCGTATTTGTTGACATAGATGAAGAATACAATATGGACCCAACAAAGCTTGAATCAGCGATCACAAAAAAGACTAAAGCTATTCTACCTGTGCACTGGACCGGAAATCCGGCAAACATGCCAGAAATTATGAAAATCGCCAAAAAACACAAAATCCATGTTATAGAAGATGCCGCACAAGCAGTTGACGCAGCAATCGGTAAAAAATATGTGGGAAATTTCGGGGTTGCGTCTGAGTTCAGTCTTCACCCTATTAAAAATTTTAATGTCTGGGGTGATGGTGGAGTAATTACAACAAATAATAAATCTCTAGCCGAGAAGTTTAAGTTAATGAGAAATCATGGATTAATGGGCAGAAATGAATGTTTAGAATGGGGCTACAACGCTAGATTGGCCACAATACAAGCAGTAGTTGGGTTGCAACTAATTGGTCATGTAAAAGAAATTTCAGAAAAAAGAATTGCGTTAGCAAAGAGATATGACAGTTTATTAAAAGAAGTTAAACAGATCACTATTCCCCCTCGAAAGAAAAATGTAAGACAGGTATATCATGTTTATATTCTGCAAGCTGAAAATAGGGATAAATTAGTTGAACACTTAATCAAGCATGGTGTTGAAGCTAAAATTCATTATCCGATTCCACTCCATCTCCAAAAAGCAGCAAAGCATCTTGGATATAAAAAGGGGAGTCTACCCGTAACGGAAAAACAAGCAAAACATATTTTCAGCCTTCCGATTCACCAATACCTCACAGACAAACAACAGGCTTACGTAGCTGACACAATTAAGAAGTTTTACAAAAGCTAAAAAATACCTATAAACTCGGTCATCTCTTTATGGGTTGTTGCGTATTTTTTTATTTGGCTAACTTTCTCCTTTGGCAATATATCTGTGACAGCCTTTATTACGTCTTTGACTCCAGGATAAAACACATTTTCTAGCGCATAACTTGCAGGGGTGGGGCAAGCAGGCATCCCAATCCTTTTAATCGGCGCTTTAAGTGATTCATACGCTTCATCTGAGACTACCGCGGCTATTTCAGCACTCACACCAAATTGCACCCATCCTGTATCACAAACTATCAATCGCCCAGTTTTCTCAACCGATTTCAAAATTGTTTTTTTATCAAGTGGTCTAATAGTTCTTAAGTCAACGATTTCCAAACTAATTCCAATCTTTTCCAACGCCTCTGCAGCCAATTCCGCTTCCAATCGCATTTGTGAAATTACCGCCACAGTGGCATCCTTCCCTTTTCGAACCATATTGGCTTTGCCAATGGGCACTTTATAATAATTTTTGGGAACATTACCAACCTGCCCAAACAAACGCCTGTGTTCAATAAAAATGACAGGGTTTGGGTCTTCTATTGCGCTAATTAAAAGCCCCTTCGCGTCATAAGCCGTTGAAGGCATTACAACTTTTAGACCAGGAAAATAAGCAAAAATCGCCTGCAAACTTTGTGCATGTTGCGGCCCCTGTCCCCATCCCCGACCAATAATAGTTCTAATTGTCCAAGGAACAGGCCTCCTGTGCATATACATCCATTTCGCGGCATGATTCGCAATTTGATCAAGCGCTAATAGGAGAAAATCATTTCTGTGATGTGTCATCACAGGTTTCAAACCCATCAGCGCGGCCCCTGTTCCCCACCCAGTAATTCCTCCTTCAGACAATGGCATTTCAAACATTCTTGAATCACCATATTTATCAAGTGCGGGTTTTAACGTTCCAAACATACCACCTTTCACTTCTTCTGCGCTTTGCCCCATTACAATCACACTTTTGTCTTTATCCATACTTTGGACTAATCCTTCGGCGAGGGCCTCGCCATAGTTAATTTTTCTAACTTTACTTTTCGGCATAAACGTTTTCTAATAGGTCATTTGTCGATGGTAGTGGATCTGATTTAGCTTTTTCAAAAATTTTTCTAATTTCCCTATGGATTTTATTGTGCGTTTTCTTGATCATTTCGGTCGTCAATACACTTTCTTTTCTAAGTTTTCGTTCAAATCTTTTAATTGGATCTTTTTTAGACCAATATTCAAATTCCTCCTCAGTTCTTAAGCCTGTTTCTTTATCAAATTTTTCTCCAACGTGTTCATGTAACCTATATGTTTTCGCCTCAATAAAACTTGGCCCTTTTCCTTTTCGCGCATTATCAACAGCTTCTTTTGCAGCATCATAAACTTTCAAAACGTCATTGCCATCAATTTTATTCGTAGTAATTCCAAACAACTTTGCTTTTTTAGAAATTTCATTTGGCTTGGCCTGCCTTAATGAGATATGAGTTGTGACGGCATAAGAATTGTTCTCACAAACATAAACAATAGGAAGTTTTTTAAGAGCTGCAAAATTTAAAGATTCATAAAACACACCTTCTTCAGTAGCAGCATCTCCCAAAAAACAAACGACTACACGTTTTTCTTTTTTCAGTTTAAGTCCAAAGGCCATTCCAGTTGCAATTGGAATTCCACCAGCAACAATCGCAGATGAGCCTGCATAGCCACACTCCGGATAACTTATCAACATTGAGCCACCTTTACCCTGATTGCTGCCAGTAACTTTGCAATACATTTCAGAAATAAATGCTTGAGGATCCCCTCCCATCGCAAGATAATAACCGTGTCCACGATAATAACCTACTGCCAAATCGTTTTTCTTAAGAGCACTTGCAACTCCTGTAGCGACCGCTTCCTGGCCAGAATAAAAGTGAGGTGGAGAACGCATCTCTTGTTCGTGCCAAAGCGCTGCAATTTCTTCTTCATAACTTCTTATACGAACCAGGGTTTCGTACATCTTAAGAAGCTTGGCTTTGTCCATGCAAAGATTATATAAGCTAATTTGAATTCCGTAAATACCAGTTCAGTGTATTTTTTAACGCTTTGTTTAAATTTATGAACTTAACATCAGGTAATTCACTTGTTAATTTTGAGTTGTCAAAATATTGATTAAAGAGTGCTGAAGTTCTTTCACGATTTTCTATTTTAATATCTTTATTAAGTATCTTTATCACTTTTTTTGCCAATTCATAAAAAGTCAAAGATTTTCCAGTTGCAATGTTAAAAATTCCATTTTTATCTTTTGCAATCAGCCGGACAACAATTTCTGCTAAATCCTTAACATAAACCAAATCTCTTTTTTCTTCGCCGTTCCCCCAAAGCATAATCGAATTATCATTAATGGATTCTAATATAAATCTATTAGGCCCATATTGAGTATTTATTTGCCCCGGACCAAATATACCGTTATATCGCAAGATCAAAAGTGGCGCGTCGATTTCTTTGCAAACCGAAGTTAATGTTAATTCTGAACTATATTTTGCCTTAGCATAAAAAGTTTGCGGTGAACATTTTGTTTCCTCGGTAATAGTTTTTTTGGGGAATCCATATACATCGCAAGTTGATAGATACACACACTGTTTTGGTTTTGATATTTTAAAAGCTTCTGCAACGTTTATTGCCATAGCTATATTTTTTTTCATATTTTCAAGGTTATCTCCATTTTGTCTCGTAATCGCAGCTGCGAAGATTATTGTCGTATCTGAAGTAATTTTTTTAGATAAAAATTTAATAGAAGCTTTTTTTGTTAAATCAACATCCAGAGAACCAAAACCGCTATTTTTAATTTGATGCTTATTAAGTGAAGATATTATATTTTTTCCGATAAATCCCGTTGATCCTAAAACTATTACATTCATTAAAGATCCTACTCTGCAATAAACCAATAAAAATCTCCGGTGTATCCACTAAGTTTAAAGAAGTTTTTCCAATCTTTAGTACTAAAATATGTAATCCCAGTCAAATTCCACTGCAACATTTTTTCTTTTTCTTTTTGATTACGATAAGCATCATTTATGACGAACTTATGTTTTCTCGAAACTCGCTCCAATTCTTGAAATGCCACAAAGCAATCTTCAATCGGTAAATTGTGCAAACAATTAATTGCTATAACCAAATCAAAAGTATTATCTGCATACGGCAACTTTTTTGCGTTGCCAACTTGAATAAACGGTTTTACGTCCTCGAGAGAATTTTGAACAGCGTATTCAGAAATTTCTATCCCTGCAACCGTAATTCCTTTAATAATTTCGCGAAAATCATGAAGCATAAAACCCTTACCACAACCAACATCCAAAACTCTGCTATTTTTATCCAAGTTATAATACTTGGCCATTCTTTTGACAACAGGTTGCCAAAATCTTGGATGATAATTATATCCGCCATAACCTTGATTTCTTGTGCCGTCAAAATATTCCCTGCCAAACCTTCTTGCTACTAATCTATCTTCAACTGTCACTGATTTAGCACGACCCTTGATTGGCCTTTTTGATTTTGGATAAACATCCAACAAATTTACTTCTCTGCCTAATTTGAATTTTTTCTTCCGCATATTAATAGGGCTTCACTCTTTTTATCTGTAATTCCCAAAATAATGACAATATTACCATAAATACGTTTTTTACATTCGATAATTTAAATGCCGCAGTTTCACCAGCCTCTCTTTCAACCATTTCATATCCAACCTCAACGTAAGTCGCACCTGACTTTATTAATCTTACTAATATTTCAGCTTGATATGCATGACCTGAGTTCTTTTTTTGGGGCACCTTTTTTAACAATTCAGTTTTATGGATTACTGTTCCATTAAAATATTTAACATGTAAGCCAAATAGTAAATTTACAATCAAAGTAAAAGTGTGCGAAACAATTTGCCGAGGTAATGGACGAATATTCATATTTGTAACATACGGAATGACAATATCAGCTTGACCTAATTTTTTGAGCATTTTCGTTAGTGCCTTCCCAGGAAACTGATTATCCCCTGGAATGTACATATAATATTCATACTTTGCTAGTTTTTGTCCTTTGAGATAAGAATATCCCATTCCTCGACTTTTTTTATTATGAAGTGCAGTTATCTTTTTATTATTCTTTGCCAATCTATCCGCAATTTTTCCTGTCTTGTCGCTTGACCCATCATCAACAATAAAAATTTCGTAATTATCAACATTACCTCTTGCACCTTTTTCGATTTCTCGAATCGTGTTTTCTAGGTTTCCTTCCTCATTTAGTGCTGGTACTAAGATTGAAATTCGTTTTTTCATTAACCTGCTCAATAATATCAGACCTTGCGCAAATTATGCACCTTCATTTATTATTCAACGTAAACATGGCTCGCAAAAAATATCAGGCAATTTACAAAGACGCAAATAAGATAAATGGAGATTTTTCCAAAAAAATAGCTTCAATAAGACAAATTAAGAAAATAATTGGGAAACTTCCTCGAAAAAAGAAAGTCGTAATGTGTCACGGTACTTTTGATATTGTTCACCCAGGACACATAAGACAATTAATCTATGCAAAATCAAAAGGAGATCTACTGGTGGTTAGCATTACAGTAGATAAATATGTAGCTAAAAGACCAATCAGCCCATATGTCCCACACGAACTCAGAGCACTTAATTTGGCCGCATTTGAAATTGTTGATTTTGTAATTATAGATAAAAACAAAACACCGATAAAAAACATTTTAAAATTACAGCCAGATTATTTTGTTAAGGGTTTTGAATATTCATTAAAAGGTATTCATCCAAGAACAAAAGAAGAAATTGATGCGCTAAAAAGCTATGGTGGAAAAATGGTTTTTTCTCCAGGGGACATAGTATATTCATCAAGTAAACTGCTTACGTCCCAAAAGCCCAATTTATCTCTTGATCAGCTACTTATATTAATGGAGGCGGAAGGGATCAAATTTGAAATGCTTAAAAAAACAATTAATAAATTTAATAAATGCAAGGTACATGTACTCGGAGATACGATTGTAGATAAGTATTCTGAATGTACTATTCTCGGCCCAGCAAGCGGCTCTACTGCTTTTAGTGTACGACTTGATCACACCAGTACTTATGTTGGAGGGGCTGGAGTTGTCGCAAAACACTTAAAATACTTAGGTGCAGATGTAACCTTTACCACTGTGGTTGGCAAAGACGAAAGTGGAGATTTTGCGCTTAAAGATTTAAAAAGAGCAGGAATAAAAGTAAATGTCGTCAAGGAAAACTCTAGACCGACCACTGAAAAGCAAAGATTTCTGGATACCGGTTCAAGACAAAAATTAATTCAAATTGACAAAGTAGACAACAGTGCAATCTCTGACAATACGCTAAATAAGATTTGTAATCACATCAAAAAAAACCCTGCAGATGCAATTGTTTGCAGCGACTTTAGGCATGGGATATTTAATTCTCACACCATCCCAGTAATAACAAAGAATATACCGCAAAAGATCATAAAAGTTGCGGACAGCCAGGTAAGTAACCGATGGGGAAATATTCTTGATTTCAAAAATTTTGATCTGGTCACACCCAATGAAAGGGAAGCAAGGTTCGCACTTGCTGATCAAGAAACACCAGTACGGCCACTGGCAGAAAAGCTTTACGATGCTGCCAAATGTAAATATTTAATCTTAAAACTCGGAGAAAATGGACTTATGACCTACAGAAAACAAGGAATGGCCCTGAGAAATTACTTCTATATTGACACATTTGCAGTTGATGTCATCGACTCAGTTGGAGCCGGAGACTCTTTGCTTTCAGCCGCCACCTTGACATTGATTTCATCAAATAATATAGTGCAAGCATCAATCATTGGTAACCTCGCAGCTGCCTATGAATGTTCGATTCTCGGCAATGTACCATTATCAAACAAGGAATTAATAAAAATGGTTGATCAACTTAAGACCAAAATTTGATGGCAAAAGTAGCTAATAATCAAAAGATAGAATACATTGATAATTTTCTTCAAGGTGTTAGAGAAATCTGTGACAATATTTCACAACCAGAAATTGATAAAACAATAAACCTTCTTTTCAATGCATGGTGGAATCAAAACAACATATTCTTTATCGGCAACGGCGGTTCTGCAGGAACAGCTATGCACCTGGCTGGGGATCTCGTTAATTGCACAACCGATATTGAAAATATTCCTCCAGTAAAAGCTCTCAGTTTGGTAGACAATATTATTCGTTATACCGCCCTTGTTAATGACCAAGGCTGGGAAAAGGTTTACACAGAACAATTGAAGAATTATTTCAAACCAGGAGATGTGGTTTGTGCTATCAGCGTTCATGGAGGAAGCGGTAAAGATAAGTCGGGGATCTGGTCACAAAATTTATTGCGTGCACTTCAATACGCTAAAGACAATGGAGGGAAAACAGTTGGTTTAACCGGATTTGATGGTGGAGCTTTCAAGGAAATCTGTGACGCATGTATAATTGTTCCTTACGACACCACTCCCCATGTTGAAGGGTTTCATGTTGTCATACACCATTTAATTTTCAAATCCCTTACAGAGAAAATAAAGTTTGCGAATGAGCAAATCCACAAAAAATAAGGCAGTTTATTTTGACAGAGATGGAGTACTAACTTTATCTTTTATAAACCACAAAATACCCAAGTCGTTTGCAGCCAAGCATCCCTCAAAACTTCGATTGTTTCGCACTGCTCCAAAAATCGTTCATCGACTCAAAGCTTTAGGCTATAAAATAATCGTTGTTTCAAACCAGCCTGATATTGTGCTTAATAAAATATCAGAACAAACAAAATTAGATCTAGAAAAGAAATTTTTGAAATTGATTCAATCAAACAAAGTCCCTATCGATGATATTTATTACTGTAATCACCATGAAAAAGGTGTAAATCCAAATTACAAAAATACATGTAATTGTAGAAAACCAAAGCCGGGGATGCTGAAACTAGCTGCAAAGAAATGGAGTATCGATCTTAAAAATTCTTATATGATTGGAGACTCATGGCGCGATGTGGAAGCCGGAAACAACGCGGGTTGCACAAGCATCCTGTTGGAAAGGAAATGGAGTAAAAAAGAGAAATGTAATCCAAGTTTTACTATAAAGGCATTAAAGGAGGTTCTTGACATAATTAAATAAAAAAGATAAAAATACTTCACATGAGCGAACGACTACGAACACCTACTCTTTTTGCAGACACTTCAGATATAAAAGAAATAAAACAATTAATGGAGCTTGGAATATTTGATGGTATAACTACCAACCCCATTATCGTTGCAGAACAAGCAGGAAAAAACGAGCCAGCAAAACAATATCAAAAAATTATAGACGAGTTTCCTGACTACCCTGTTAGTATTCAGTTACTAGACAACGATGTTCCAACCCTAATCCAGCAAGGTAAAGATTATGCGGCAATTTCTCCAAACGTAGTAATTAAAGTGCCAATGTTTGGTAATGGTAAAGGACTTACTGTAATCCGAGGCCTGATGGATGAAGGGATAAATATAAATGTAACGGCAATGATGAGCGCTGAGCAGGCACTTCTTGCAACAATGGCTGGTAGGACAGAAGATAAAAACGGTCCCGCGTATTTATCGCTTTTCTTTAATAGAATAAAGGACGGTGGTGGCAACCCAATGGTAGAAATTGAAGAAACCAGAAGATTAATAGATAACTATAATCTTGATTCTCGGATAATCGCCGGATCCATACGAAAACCAAGTGACGTGTACGACGCAATTATTGCAGGAACCCATATCGTTACCGTTCCACCAAAAATAGTTTGGGAGATGATAAAAGATCAACAATCAGAAAAATTTATCGACCAAGCACAAAGCGCCTGGGAAAAACTAACTTCAAAAGCTGAATGAGATACATCATCGTTGGATATGGCAATATCGGCCACAAAAGACAAGCTGTGTTAGGTAAAAAATGTGTCGCAACTGTAGATCCAGACAAAAAAGTAAAAGCCATATATAAGTCTCATACAGATGTACCTCTGGAAATATTTGACGCCGCTGTTTTGACAGTCCCTCAAGAATTCAAAAATGAATTAGTAAAATACTTCCTATCAAAAGGCAAACATGTTTTGGTTGAAAAGCCATTATTAGTTACAAAAAAACAGGCGGACGTTTTTAAAAAACTTGCAAAAAAGAATAAAGTAATTTGGCATACTTCTTATAATCACAGATTTGAACCAAACATAGTAAAAATTAATAAATTACTAAATGCAAATAAAATTGGTAAGCTATATCACGCAAAACTAGTCTACAGTTTCGGAAATATTAAAGAACGAATAGGTACATGGCGAGAAACAGAAAACGGAGTACTTGAAGAGATAGCTCCACACGTTATTGATTTCACGATGATGTTTTTTGGATATAGAGGTATAGATTTCAAGCCTTTAATTGCCAGAAAAGTTGAATCAAATATTATTGACCATTGGGTTTTTGCTACCAAAGACAACAGGGTAATGATAGAAACCAGCTCTGTAACTTGGAAAAATGTCTTTTCAATAGATATTTATGGCGAATTAGGATCCATTCACATGTACGGCCTTAATAAATGGGGAGGAAGCGATCTATTTGTGAGAAAGAGAATTTTCCCATCAGGTATCCCTAAAGAAAATAAATACCATACATCGCCGCCCGATTTAACTTGGGTAAAAGACTTTAGATATTTCCAAAAAATGGTAAGAGAAAACAAAAATTCTTATTCTTCAGATTTAGAAATGAGTAAAGCAATTGCAAATATCACATGAAAAAAGTAGTTGCCATTGTACTTCGTGATAACGATAAGATTCTGGTACAGCTAAGAGACAATATTCCTAGTATTCCTTATCCGAATCATTGGACCGTTCCTTCCGGAAGTATTGAACAAAACGAATCCCCTATTGAAGCAATAAAACGTGAGTGCAAAGAAGAAACTGGGTATTCTTTAAAAAATCCGAAGCTAACATATACTGGTTATCAAGTAGAAAACAATAATGAAAAAGTAAAAACATATTTTTTCACTGAAGATTATGACAAAAAACAAAAAATTAACTGTTTTGAGGGACAAAAAATGAAATTTAAAACCGAAGAAGAAATCAGCAAGCTAAATGTTGTTGAAATTGTAAGAAAAGCCCTGAAAATATGAGTATTTATAAAACTGCATTCATAGGATTAACTCACATGGGCTATGTTTGTACTGTGGTGTGGGCATCATTAAAGCAAAAAATATTAGCAGTAGACAATAAAATAGATAAGTCTGGTAAAAAGTATGCATACGAAAAAGATTTTACAAGGCTCCTCAAAAAATATAAAAACAATATTAGCTTCTCAACTGACTTTCAAAATATAAAAAACGCTGATACGGTTTTTTTTGCACAAGATACAAAACTAAGTGGGAAAAATAGAACTAATAAACTTGAAAACCATATCAATAAAGCTCTTCCCTATTTCAAGGACCACGCAACAATTATTATTATGAGCCAAGTGCCGCTTGGTTTTTGCAGACGATTGGAAAAACAAATTCAAAAAAAACGACCAGATTTAAAATTCAATCTTTATCATTGGGTGGATACTATTATAATGACTCAAGCTGTGGATCGCGTACTTCATCCCGAGAGAATCATTATCGGAAAGACAAATAAAAAACACGAATTATCAAACTCTCTAAAATCACAGTTAAAATTATTTAATTGCCCTGTGGTTGAAATGAGTTTTGAAAGCGCAGAAATTACAAAAGCATCAATTAATTTGTTTCTAGCCAACTGTGTAACTTATGCTAATACGCTGTCTGATTTTTGCGAGCAGTTCGGTGCAGACATTAACGATGTAGCAGTTGCCCTAAAAATGGATAAGAGGATTGGACCTCATTCTTACTTAAGACCCACCCTTAAAATCGCCGGAGGGCATTTAGAAAGAGACTTAACTATGCTTGCTGGCTTGGCAAAAGCTAATAAAATTGATTCAGGTGTATCAAAATTTATAATAGATAAGAATAAAAAACGTTATAGCTGGGCAACAAACAAAATTAAAACATATCTACCTAAAAATACAAAAATAGCTTTTTGGGGTTTAGCTTATAAAAAGGATTCAACTTCAACAGAAAGCGCGCCTTCTTTAGATTTAATAAAATCATTATCAAAACGCAATAAAATTATTTCTTACGATCCGATGGCTATAATGCCAAAGAAAATTAAGGGCTATAAAAGAGTTAAGGATAAATATAAAGCCCTTGAAAACGCTGATTGTTTATTAATAGTAACCGAATGGGATGAGTTTAAAAACATTAACATAAATAAAATTAAAAGATTGATGAAGAATAAATTAATAATTGATTGCGTGGGCATATTGCACGATAAACAAAATGGATTAAAAGGCTTCAGATATATTTCAATGGGTGTCGGAACTGTGTAACTCTTCAATCAATTCCAAGCTTTCTTTTGAAGATTTTTTCCAATCAAATTTTTTACTCCACTCAACACTCCCTTTCCGTAATTTTTTGTATAGTTTATTGTTTTTTAATAAACTATTTATCGATTTAGCTAATTCTTCAGGTGTATTTTTATTAACAAGCAAACCACTTTCGTTGTGTTTAACAGAATCAACTAAACCGGGAGATTTATAGGCAACAACAGGAGTCCCCATCGCATTTGCTTCGATATTAACTAATCCCCAGCCTTCTAAAATAGATGGATTCAGCATGACATGAGATCGTGCCAACAATTCAAATTTTTTTTGGTTTGAAACAAATCCCCAAAACTTAATCTTAATTTTATAATTTTTAATTAACTTCTTTAATCTGTTGAAGTACTCTTCTGTCTCTGGTCTCCCGATCACCCAAAACTGGTAATGACCTTTCTCACTTAAAAGAGAAAAGGTTTTTAGCGCGTCTTCTATGCCTTTATCCTTTGATAATACTCCCAAAAAACAAATGGTTTTTGTCCTTTCTTTTTTAGGTATTTTTGTAAGTTTTATTAGCTTTACTCCATGATGAACTATCGAAATATTTTTGCTATCTATTCCTATTTTTTCCAAGTCCTGTTTTGCAGATTCAGAACCGACCATAAAATGTACGCCAAAAATTCTATAAATTTGATAAACAAAGAATTCACCAAAATACCCAATATAACCGACTATCCAATTGATTGGTTTGGGTAATGGATTTTTTAGCCAAACTTCACGAGCGACTTCCTGTAATATCGCCAGTTTTGGTTTAATAGAATAAAGTGGTGTAAAAAATGGAATCCCATGAAACTGATCAACAACAAAATCATATTTATCTTTATTTTTTAAATAATGAAAAAAGCCTGCTAATTGCACACCTAAATACTGATATCCACTGCGAACAATATTAACCCCATCAATTTTTTCTTTTCTAGGCAAACCATTCGTGTATGAAGAGAATAAGGTTACTGTGTGACCAGCGTTTATCCATGCTTTCATATGTTCATGAACTACCTGCTCGGCGCCACCAGCAAGTGGATGCTTCGGATCACGCCAGGAATAAACTAATATTTTCATAAGTCAAAAGGTATAATAAATCTTGTTAAAATTCTATAAGTAATTGAATAAAATACTGGGTCGCCAACCGTCTTCACATCCCAAATTAAATGTGCCAATAACCCTAACGCAAAAGAAGCGTAGTATGTTTTCCAACCATATTTTCTAACGAAATAAATCAAAATCAGAAGCCATTCCCAAGCATGAAATGGAACATATGCTGTCCCTTTTAAGACAAAATATTTTAGACTTACAAACTCTACAAAACTAAATTTAAAACCATAATACGACCAATAGTCAACTAAGTGGTCTACATCTATAGCGTAAACCAACAAAACTACAATAAGAGAAAGTTTAACTGACTTTGTTTTAGAATATAGAAATAGTGAAAACGGAATTGCTACAAGTCCGTGAATAATTTCATCTACCAAAAGCCCGCTGTTAATCATGGCAACCAAAGCTGATTGCAAATCAAGTAACATTAATGATAATAATTCGTCATTCTAAGACGATAAAAAACCCCCAGGGTGTCCCAAAACATTCGTAACACGGATTTTAAAGCAGAAGCATGAGTTAAATCCTCAAAGTCGTAGGCAATATCAACAGGAGACTCGTATATACGATTGAAGCCCATACTATTTGCTACAGCGAGCATCTCTATATCAAATGCATACCTATCTACAGTCAGTTTTGGTAAAGTCTTTTCTAAAACTTCTCTTCTAAATATTTTCATGCCCAGCTGTGTATCTCGTACCTTAAGCCCAAAAAAAATCCTTACTATCCACTGATAACCAAAACTTAGCAATTTTCTTTGAGTGGGATAATTTACTTTAGAAGCCGGATGTCTTTTTGATCCAACTATTATATCTGCATCGTACCACTTGAAATGTTCCATACCCATTAATAAAACCTCTGGATTTAATTCCAAGCCGGCGTCAATAAACGCTATTACATCCCCTTTAGCTTTCTTCATACCCAATCTCACCGCATATCCTTTTCCACGATTCTCTGAATATTCGATTACTTTTACCTTTGAAGAATTTATTTTTTTTGCTTCCTGTCCAGTTTTATCTATTTCCCCATCTACGACACATATAATCTCATATTTATATCTAGAATTATCCAACACATCCATAACTCTTTTTATATTCTCTCGAATTGTTTTTTCTTGCTTGTAAGCTGGGATAATTAAAGAAATCAACATTGCACTAATTTTTAGCTCTACTAAAATTAAAATGATAAGCCATTAACGACACTGTCAAAAATGTGGCTGAAATAATCGACATATGTACAACTTTGAGTATACTATCATGTTCAAACCAGATCAAAACACCTTGCATCAATGCTGCTATTAAGAAAAATATTACTATTTTGGTCTGCCCTATTGATAAATAAAATTGAGTCAGAAGAGAGGAAATTCCAAGCAGACCCATAAACACTCCAAAGCGCCACAAATAACTTGCACCATCTAAATACTCGTTCCCGTATAAAACCAGTATTGGCAATTGTGGAAAAACATAATAAAACAACGTAGTAGCAAATGCAAAACCAACAACCAATAGAACACTCAAATATAAGATTTTCATATAAGGCTCCTTATTGAAATGTTTCTTTGCAACAATTGGAAACATCACTTGTGTTATCGGAGAGGTACCAAAAAAGACAACCCTGCCCAAAATGGCAAGTGCTGCATATAAAGAAGCAGTTTTAACGTCAAGAAAATGCTTAACCAATAATAAATCGGTTGTGTAAAAAGCGGTCCATGCTAATCCGTGCAAAAAAACTGGGACTGTAAATTTCAATAGTGGTAAAATAACTGGCCTTTTGCCTCTTTCCCCCTTTAAATAATTTTTCAAAAAGAATCTTGCAAGAAAAAAGCTCGCAATAGATCCCAAAAGTAATCCACCAAGGGCTCCGAAAAGCGCAAATCCTGCGACAATAAACAGTCCACTGAATATTATTTTCACCACAGATTCGGTCATTAATACTGCAACATATTTTTCAAAGTTCATTAGGCCTTGAAGTACTGAGCGCATACTAAATGTAGTAAAAAAGAAAAATATAATAATAGCAGGCAGATAGACTGCTCTAGGTTCGCTGATATTAAGAAAGTCCGCAAGCCAAGGTGCAATTAGAACAATTATCAAACTTAATAAACCACTCATGAGATAACTCCACCAAACAACCCATTTTGCGAAATTTCTTTCTTCCTTTTTATTTTTTGACTGTGCTATGAATTTAACGATTGTGAGGCTTAAGGAAAGTTGAATAATTCCAACAAACCCAAAAATCGATAACAGTGCGGCGAAATCTCCATAGAATGCCTTACCAAGAAGCCTCCCAGTGACTGAATGATATACAAATTGACCAAGATTATAAAAATTACTTCCGATAACCATTACCAAACTGCCCGCAAGGAGCTGACTACTTGTTAAACCCAGTAAAGTCGACCTGACAGGCACGCCTGCTATTTTTTCTGGTAATAATTCAATTATTTTTAGTGTTTTTTTCTTCATGACACCCAATAACCCCTAGCAAAAAGCATAGTAGAAATTAATAAACAAATAAAGAGTAAGCCATAAATTATTTTTTTATACTTGGGTAAATACTGATTAATTAGAATTTCCATGAGTATAAAGGCAGGAAACAAAATTATTACATATCTTGGCAACGATGAAAAACTTCCCGAAAGTGTTGGCATTATATAGCCACCTACCATATATACCCAATAACTTTTACGTAATCTAAACCAACCAACGACAGAAAGCAACAGAAAAAGCACAGCAACTAAAAATTCCATAAATGTTACATAGACTAATGGGAAATAAATACCGATGTTAGGTAAAATTTTAAATATATATCTATAAAAAACTTGAGGCAATAAAATAAAGGTTGAAGATCTCTGATCGCCAAACAGTTCCACCGAGTGCAAAAATTCTAAAGGATCACCAGTCCTTAATTGTAAAAAGTATAAATATCCTAAAAAACCAGCCATGCCAATTCCTAAGGTTATTAAGCTATTTATAATTTTTTGGTTCACTTTTTGCTTTTGAATAATAATTTCTACTAAAATAGCAGCTATTAATACTAATCCCAATATCCTGGTTGTGGCCGCGATTAAAATTAAAACCGATGAAAAGATAAATTTTCCACGTCGTGCAAATACAAAGCTCCAGACAGCCAAACAAAAAAATATACCCTCTGTATAAAAGCTACCAAAATAGAACGAAGTTGGAAAAAACAATATTAATAAAACTGTTGGATATATTAAATTCTTTTTATAATCCAGTTTAATCAATTGAAGTAGGCCAACTAGCCCAAAATAAAATGCAATATTTGAAATAAGTAAACCATTCAAATGATATACCCAAAGCTGACCACTAAACAATCTTGAAACAAAACCAACCAACATTGGATAAGCTGGAAAATAAAAATACTGCAAAGGTTTATAACCATAGCGAGCAATTGACAAATAATGTTGTCCGTCAAAATTTCCCCACGCCCAAAGCCATGGAGCTTTTAGGTAATTAGCAATCTCACCTCCTAAAAAGTTATTTTGCAAAACGAAAAACATAGGAGAAACAATAACAAATAAAAACAATATTAGTCGCCAAGACAGAAACAACCAAAGAAGTTTGTTATTTTTCATTTACTAAATGTTTATAAACTTTATACGTTTCTTCTGCAGTCTTTTCCCAACTATATTTATTAACATGCTTCAAACCTAATTTTGAATATTTTTTTCTCAAATTGTCATCTTTTAGATTTTTCCTGAGCAGTGCTGATAGTTCGTTTGAATTATCAGGATTAAAGTATTGTGCGGCTTTACCATTTACTTCAACCAAAGCTTGAGTTTTTGCAGAGATTACAGGTACGCCGACTTTCATGGCTTCAATTGTCGGAAAACCGAACCCTTCATAATAAGAAGGCTGACAATATAAAGTCGCAAGCGAATATAGCGCAGACAGTTCGTCATCCTCCACAAATCCTACCCTTTTTATATAGCTACTATTTCCAAATTTTTCTATCAAATCTCTAAACGGTTGTAATTCAATATGGTAATAATTTTGAATATCTTGTACAGCAGATTTACCGACAATAACTAGCGTAGCATTCGCTACAACACATGCATCTGCAAGTGTGTATAAATTCTTGTTATAATTAACGTCTCCAACATAAAAAACAAATTTTTTAGGCAAATTATATTTTTCTTTTATTTTTTCTAGAACTTTATTACTTGTAATTTTATGGATGTGTGTCTGCGGAGCTAAATAAATTGGAAATATTTTTTCCTTTTCAATTCCCAATAATCTAACAATGTCCTTTTTAGAAGTTTCAGATATTGTAATAATTGCATCTGCGTTTTTAATTAATCGTTTTTGAATTTGAAAAGAGACTCTCCCTTTGATGCCTGGTGGATAGTGTTTTGGATAAATAAGTGGAATAAGATCGTGAATAGTTACAACCAACTTTGATTTTTTCTTAAATGGCAAGTTAAGTGAAAAAAGGCTAAAGCTAGGGATATGCAGAATATCCGCATCGTTGTCATCCTCAACAAATCTTATCTCAGGAATCTTACTTAACGCTTTGACCAGCTCCCTAGTATTAACACCTATCCCACGGATATCATGTTTTTTTTCTGAGCCACCAGCCTTAATATGAACCTTAATCATTTGAATAATATTTATAATACGCCAAAGGAAAATGCATGGCAGATAAGATTGACCACATGAATCCTCTCATTCCATCTAAAAACCCCTTGTGTCTGAAATAGAGCTTAACAAAAGCGAACAGTGGTTTGTATGTGGTATAAATTAGTAAACTCACGAAATTCTTCTTTACACCTTTTTCTTTCAATTCATTTGCATGTAAATCTGTATAGCGATTCATTCTCATTACATATTTTCTAAGCGTCGGAGAATCGTGATGCTCCAAATCGTTATTTAACCAAGCGACCTTCCCATCTAAAACTATCTGCTCATGAACAGATTTCTGGGGAAATCGTGCCTTGCCGTTTTTTATCAGCCTAATAACCCCATCAGGATAAACTCCAGCATGCTTTAGTGGTTTGCCCAAAAAATAATTAATGCGCGGCAAGTAAAACGCGACAATCTCATATCTATTATTTTCATACTTAGCATCTCTCGTTTCAATCAATCTTTGATGTTTCTTAAATAATCTCCTCTTTTTCTTATCTATTATCTTGTAATTCTTTCGTTCGATATCGCTTAAATTGATAACCTTTTTAATTTCATCTGCGAGTTTCGTGCTTACTCTTTCATCCGCATCTAGTTGCAATATCCACTCTCCGGTTGCCTTATCTAAGGCTTTTTGTTTGGTAATATGAAAGATCGGCTCGTGTTTTACTTTATAAACTTTGGCACCAAGTTTTCTTGCTATATCTCTGGTCTTATCTGTCGAAAATTCATCAACTACTATAATTTCATCGGCAATCCCCTTGACAGAATCAATGCAATCTTTGATATTTCGTTCCTCGTTCCTTGTGGCCAATACTACTGATAATTTTTTCATTTAATTTTCTACAACCTGAAAGTATAATAAACCATTTGAGCCGTATATGTTCTTAACAATATTTGCTTCGTCTGGAATATCTTTCTCTGTACCCACAATAATGGAATTTACCCAACGGGGCTTATCACTATCAAAATCAATACTCTTAAAATGATAATTGGCGAAATCATTTACGGTTGAAAAACCAAATTCGTCTCGCGTGGTCAACAAGTGGCTGTTTTGAAATTTCTCAGGTGGATACTTCAGATAAAATAAAAATAATATATACGGTTGATCATAGCGATTCGTAACAACAACGTCTTTATCTTGATAATTTCTACTTTTTATATATTCGACAAGCTCTTCTACGCCATATTGCGAAGAGTATTTATACTCCTTTGACATATGAACCCAATACATATGTAAGTATCTTGTTATATTCCAAGTGACAAACAATGCAATAAAAGCATAAATTATATTTCTAAATTGTAATTTTTGATTATTTGCCCACTTTAATAGAATGAACAATCCATATGCACTAAGTATCATAAGTGGTATTATCATATTTTGAGATCTAAGCGCATGTGGAGATTGGAACGTTAATGCAGCAGCAACAGGTGCTATTAAAAGCCACCACAACACAATCTTTGTTTTCCGGGAATTCCTGATTGCCACCACCAAACCAAGAGGGACTAGTAGTATGTCAAACAAATACATTTGACCAGTTTCTGGAACTTTATTTCTTTCTATATCATCACCAGACAAAAACAAATATTCTCCAGAATAATGCTCTCCCCAATTTTCTAAAAACGCTAACCCATAATTGGTTGCTTTATTGTGAAGAACTTTCGCAAAAAAAGAAGCATAATTTTGGTGTTCGCCCCTTTGTTCATTTATCCTAGAAAACGGTCCAATATCTGCAAACAAACCAACTCCAGAAGCGCGTGACAAACCTGCTTCCCCTAAAAAATCTTTTAATAAAGGTGCCGATAAAATTGTCGCAACAATAAAGGCAATAACAATATATTTTCGTTGTTTAATAGAACGATGAAAATTAAAAAATATCAATCCTAAAATGATAAGCGGAGTAATCAACCTTGCCGAATGATAGGTGTAAAGAGATAAAGTAAAAAATATAAAACTAAATACATAATAACGTTTATTCTCTTTTGCTTTCAGAAACAACAATGTTCCAAGCATAATAAAAAAGGTGGCCACATTGACCTCCCATGCACCTCTGGAAAATTGTATATGCCAAGGTGAAACCGCTAGTAAAAATGTAGCCAGCACCGAAGTTGATAAATATTTATTCAAACGTAGCTCATAAATCTCTTTAGATAGATAATAAATAAGAATAATCGTGAGCGAACCTAACAGTGTTGGCAAAAATCTGACAGATACTACGTTTAACCCAAACAACTTTATAAAGGGCATAACTAAATAAAATATCAAACCAGGTTTGTAATCGCCAAATGATTCAAAATGAATTGGCCATGGATGCCCATGCTCATCCTTACCAGTCTCAAGCAGCGAATAGGCATTATAACCAATAGCGGCTTCATCTGCATTGAGCGCAGGAGTTTGAGAAATGCCAACGAATCTTAATACAACTGCTAGTACAAAAATTATTAAGACTAATCTTTTTTCCATCATCTATTTAATTACATCAACAATTCTAAAGGCGGTAAAGCCATTCGGATATTTGATTTCCTTTATCAATCTAAAATACTCAGGATCACTAGAATCTGCAATCGGCATACGAACTTCGTCTGCAACAAACAACGTATCCGTATCACCTCTATTAACAGACCAGTCTATTGGACCGAAATACAAATTATCAAGATGCTCTACCTTGCCAACATCCTGTTCCACTTCGCTATCAATAAGTTTTGCCTGTTGCTGATATTTCACTGGATCATATTTTTGATAAAAAAGAAAATATATATACGGCTGAGCATATGATTGTTGAACACGAACAGTCTCGTAATTATTTTGAATTGGAGTGACGGTTTGAACCATCTGTTTATATTCATAATGCCAAAGTTCAGCGTCGTGATTTGGGACATGGATAAATAACGCATCTAAATAATAAATAAATGCCATAAGGTAAATTGGAACAAACAATACAAATATTTTTTTGAATCTAGTTAAATAATCCAAACCAATTGCCAGTATTACACTAAATGGTATTAGCATTTGCAATGCACGAATTGCACTGACTTGATCACGCGACAATGCAGAAGGTAGTGGAGCCAGCAACAACCAGATTAAGAAAAAGTTAACATTAGATTTTTTGGTCTTTATCAACGAAAATAGCGAGCCGACTACCAATATGACATCTGAAATCAGTAATACTCCATGATAAGGTGGCGTATGGCGGGGATTCTGCCAATCACCAACAAAAAACAGAAAATCAGAAGAAAAATGATTAAAATATCTACCAAGTATACCTCTAGTAAAATTCAAAACTTCGGAATGAAATAAATAGTATTTTACACTTCCAATGTATTCGCTCCCTTGGTTTAAAAACGGGTATAGATAATCTTCAGGCCTTCTATACGAGAAAACACTAAAAACAGTTAATCTTCCAGTCATGCCATTAAATAGACTCAAAATTATTGGGATTGAAATAAATAAACCAACAACAAAAGAGATTATTAATATTTTTTTCTCAATTTTAAAGAAAGGCTTTCTGTAGTAAGCGACTAATAACAGAAGAATAATCGCACTAGACATCTTGGCACCTTGATATGCCAATAAAGTTAAAGCAAAAGATACTGACGAAGCAATTAAATATTTATTATTTTTAAAACTTTTAAGAAAAAACAAGACACCAAATAAAGTTAGAGTTAAAGCAGCATTTGCTTCCCAGGCTCCTCTTGAAAATTGAATATGCCATGGAGAAATCGATAGAATAAAAGCTGACAAAAAAGAGATCTTCTCATTTTCCAAAACTCTCTTTACAATTTCATATAACAAATAAATGGCAGCAACGCCCATTAATACACTCGGTAATCTTGTTGCGAATTCTGTTAATCCAAATATCGCAATCGATGGAACTGTTAAATAGACATACAATCCAGGCTTGTAATCTCCAAAAGATTTAAAAATTATCGGGAATAAAGCTCCATATTCATCTCTGCCGGTTTTTAATATTGAATAAGCATTATATCCAAGCGCCGCTTCATCCGAAGTTAACC
>Ga0066639_10000459_pt1 | contig 35327 bp, 40 predicted proteins | sample CryGeyCG2114_010_2_FD_59504 | JGI IMG/M metagenome (GOLD analysis project Ga0066639, IMG submission 59504) | Groundwater microbial communities from aquifer - Crystal Geyser CG10_big_fil_rev_8/21/14_0.10 | ecosystem: Environmental > Aquatic > Deep subsurface > Groundwater | place: USA: Utah...
TTTTGCAGAAAATTCGTTGTTTGCAGTAAAGAATGATTTAATAATTTTCTCATGTAATTATTGTTCAGATGAAAAAATACAGGGTTTTTCTGACACAAACACTTGAAACAAAACTTGAAGATACAGAAAAAAGCTTTAAAGAATGGTTTGAGAAAATCTTAGACCAGCTAACAGAAAATCCTTTTGTAGGAAAACCTTTAAGCGTGAAAATGGTTTAGGGAAAAAAAATTCAAAAAATACAGAATTTATTATCTGGTTTATGAAAACATTGAAAGCGTTTATGTAGTTAATTTAAGCGACAAAAAAGACCAGCAAAAAATAATCAACTCAATAATGCTTTTATTAGATGTATACAAAAAAGAAATTGAAGAAATGATGGAATAAATCAGCGAACCTGCTTAACTCTTCCTGATTTAATATCAAAAAGACTCTGCACTAATTCTCTTAAAAAGTCCATATCTACATTAACCTGTCTTTTAAGACGAAAATATTCTTTTTTTGGAATCGTAACAGTTTCCTGCATAAAATACTATTACTTATTAAACAATTTAAAGGTTTGGATTAAAACCCTTTTTTGCGCAGAGATTTTTAAGTGAACAACAGCTTTAAGAAAAACCATGGGGAAACAAATTTCTTTTTTGCTTCTTCGTTTGCAAGCATTCCTGAAATTACTTCTTGAACTTTTTTCTTTTTTGCTGCTTTTCCCACAACAAAATTCAACAAAAACCTTATTCTGCCTATTTTCTGAAGCATATAACTTGTTTTTAATTCTCCATCTAAGTCAGCCCATAAATTTTTTTCATATTCTTTTAAAATTTCAGAAGAATAATTTTTTGCTTCTAAAGCTTTAAGGATTGTCTGAGAAGCAAGCTTTCCAGAAGTCATTGCATTGCCAACTCCTTCCCCTGAAAAAGGGTCAATTAAAGAAGCTGCATCTCCTACTAAAACAAATCCATTTCCCTGCAGTTTTCTGTGAAAGCTTCCTAAAGGAAGAGTCCAGCCCTTAACAGGAGAAGTCATTTCTGCATTTTTGAATCTTTCTTTAAACAAAGGATCTTCTTTTATTGCATCAAACATTGCCTGCTTTAAATCTAATTTATTTTTCCTGATGTCTTTGGTTATTATTCCCACACCGACATTAGCCAAACCATTTTCTAAAGGAAAAATCCAGAAATACCCAGGAAGCATTGATTCAATAAAATGAATTTCTATTACGCCTTGACAGCCAGCAATGTTTTTGTAATAAGCTCTTAAAGCAGTAATATGATGATCTGGAATAATTTTATTTAATCCAAGATTTGTTGCAACAACTGAATTGGCTCCATCTGCTCCAACAACAATTTTTGCTTTGAATTCTTTTTCTATTCCTTTAGAATCAATTCCTTTTACCCCAACAACAGAATTGTTTTCTTTAATTAATCCTTTTACTTCAAATCCTTCAATATAAGAATGAACTAGTTTTTTTGTGTGCTGGAAAAGAAAATTATCATAAATTTCTCTTCTAATAGCATAACCTTTTCCATCATCCCTTTTATATTTTCCTTTTTTTGGATTTTTTGGGAAAGGAATATTAACTATTGTTCCATTAGGAGAAGAAAATAATACTCCAGAAACACTTCCATGAGGCAATGATTCTATTTCTTTATCCCAACCTAATTCTTTTAATATTCCTAACGATTTACCACTTATTGCATCGCCACAGGTTTTATCTCTTGGAAAAACTGCTTTATCCAAAAGTAATACTTTAACATTATTTTTTGCAAGAAAAGAAGCACAAGTGCTTCCAGAAGGCCCTGCGCCAACCACAATAACATCAAATTCATTTAATTTATCCATAAAAATCTCCTTTAGAAATTAAACAATAAAAAACCAAAATTATTTTAATTCTTTTTCAGATACTCATTTACATAAATTGCTGCTTTGCACCCTTCACTTGCAGCAATAACTAATTGATGTAATGGAATATTGGTTACATCGCCAGCAGCAAATAATCCTCCAACACTTGATTCATTTCTTGAATTAATTATTATTTCATTTCTATCGTTTTTTTCAACTAAATCAACTAAATCTGAATTAGGAAGTTCTCCAATATTAACAAAAACCGCTTTAACAAAAAGGGATTTTTCTTTTCCATTGGATTTGAATTTAATTCCTTCAACGGTTTTTTTTCCTAAAACTTCAGTTAATTCAGAATTAAAAATCAATTCAATGTTCTTCTTTTTTTTAACTTGTTTTAAGGTAATTTCTTCCCCTCTTAATTCAGAACTGTTTTCTAAAACAAAAACCTTTTTTGTTATTCCGCTTAAATACAATGCTTCTTCTGTTCCAGAATAGCCTCCGCCAATAACAACAACTTCCTGATCTTTATATAATGGGCCGTCACATACAGCACAATAATGAATTCCTTTATGTTCTAATTCTTTTGCACCTTTTACTTTGAGTTTTCTTGGGCGTTTTCCTGTAGCAATAATAACTGTTTTTGATTCAAATTCTTTTTTTGAATCAGTTTTAACTAAAAAATTATTTCCTGTTTTTTCTATTACATTGACTTTAGGGCCTTCTAATACTTCAATTTCTTTGTAATTATTTAATTGTTCCCTTAATTTCATTGCTAATTCAACTGCAGGAATGCTTTTGAATCCGGGAAAATTCTCTATTTTTTCTGTTAACATTAACTGACCGCCAAAAGAATCAGTTATTAGCATTACATTTAATCCGCTTCTGGCTGCATAAACTGCTGCAGTGACTCCTGCCATTGAACCGCCAACAATAATTAAGTCTTTCATTAAACAACCTTTAATTTAAATTTTTCATGCATTGTTTTTTTAAAAGAATTACGTGATGAAATGAAAGCGGTTATTTTGGCAGCAGGAAAAGGAATAAGGATGAAGCCATTAACTGAAAAAAAACCAAAGCCATTAATTGAAATTAATGGAAAGAGCTTTCTTGAAAGACAGTTAACTGAATTAAATAAAGCTGGAATAAAAGAAGTTGTAATTGTGGTTGGTTATTTAAAAGAAAAGATAATTGAAGAGTTCGGGGGGAAATCTGAGGGAATTGATTTAAAGTATGTTTTTCAGGAAGAACAAAAAGGAACTGCGCATGGACTGCTTTGTGCAAAAAAATTAATTAAAGAGGATTTTATTCAGGTTAATGCTGATTTAATTTTTGAATCAGAATTGATTGAGGAATTAAAGGACAAGCAAAGAAATGTTTTGGTGCTAAGAAAAGTTGATTCTGCAAAAGGTTTTGGGTTAGTTGAAGTTAAAGGAAAAAAAGTAATTGGATTAATTGAAAAGCCTTCTGAAGAACAGGAAAAGAAACTTGGGGAAAAATTGGTTAATTGTGGAATCTATAAATTCACTCCGGAAATATTTGATGCAATTGAAAAAATTTCTTTGAGTGAAAGAAATGAATTAGAATTAACTGATGCAATAAAATTGTTGATTGAAAAAAATAAAGTTGAATGGATTTCAGTTAAAGGAAAATTTTTTGATATAGGAACAATAAAAGAATTAAAAGAAGCTGAAAAAAATTTCAGTTAAATTTGCTTTCAATTGATTTGTAAGCCCATAATCTGATAAACAGTGGAATCAGAAAAATAAAGAAAAGAACTGTTTTGACTGCGATTGATTCGGTCGGTGTTGGGGCTCTTTCAACCCCGTTTGCAATAAATGTTCCTGTTGACAAATCCAGAGTTAAAATAAACAATCCGACAAACAATCCAATTATTGCAATTATTTTAAAAAAAGTTGAATTAACTGCAATATTAAAACTGTTTCTCTTTCTGAATGCGCCTGTGCCATAACTTACTGAACCAACCCCTGAATGGCTTGCTGCAAGATTCCCCCAACACTGTTTATGCAAAGGTCTTGGAATAAAACCCCATTGAGTCATCACAAGAAGGGCATCTTTTGACTGGATTTCTTTTTTGCAATGTTCGCATACAACAGCCATAAAATCAACTCAAGTCCTTGCATTCAAAAACTGATCCATCTACTGAATTAAATTCAATTTCTTTAAATTCAATTTCAATTGTTTGGTTTGATGCATTGAGAATTTCGGATTTAATTTTTATTGGAATCCCATATTCTTCTGAAACCCATAAAGTAATTTCTTCTTCTATTTTTTCAGTACCAAGTAATCCTTCTTTAGTAAACTTAATTACCCTTGTATTAAATCCTTGTACTTCTTCTGTTCCTGTTTCTTCCAAAGAAGAATCAGTTTGCATCTGTTCCAGGTCTACCACGAAATCTATTAAATCTTCAAAGTATTTCAAAGGAGAACTCTGTTCTGGTATTGTGGTTTCTTCTAAATCAGTGCAAGTTCCTGTTTCATAATCAAACTTGAATTGTTTTGTTCCGTTAAAAATCACTGAGATTCCAGGCAGATAATCTTCTATTCTGAATTTTTCTCCTTTAAAAAAAACTTTTCCATTAGTTAATGGATGAATATATTCTAAGCTTTCAATATTTTCTGCTTTAGCTAAAATTTCATATATTGTTTCTTCATTTATTTGATTTTCAATTGACAAAGTCCACCCTATTACAAGCCCAGCTGAACCAATAGTTTTATCTTTCAAATAAGTATTCCCATAACCCTCTTTGGATATTTTTATTGTGTAATCTCCTTCAGTTAGTTCTGTTTCCCATTTGCCTTGACTATCTGTAACTCCTTCAGATATAACAGTATTTGTTGCTCTTGTCTTAATAATTATTGCAGCACCCTCTAAACTTTCGCCATCTGATGAACTAACATTCACACTAACTTTTGGTTTTCCATCTATCAAGCATCCAGAAAAAAACAAAATTCCAAAAACTAAAAAAACAATAATTAATTTTTTATCCACATTACCACTTCCAAAACTGCTTAAAAAATAAGATATTTGATTAATAAAAATGTTTGGGTTTGTTTGTCTCATTAAAATTTGAATGTTTCGCCGGGTTTTAATAAAATTGCTTTGGTTGTTAAAACGCTTTTTTCTATTTTTCTCTTGAATTCGTTTACATCGCATTTAATCATTTCAAAAGTATTGTAATGCATTGGGATAACATATTTTGGTTTCATTAATTTTGTTGCTTTAACGCAGTCAACGCAATCCATTGTATATTTTCCTCCAATAGGAAGCAAAGCAACATCGGTTTTTATTGCAGCAAAATCATCAATCAAAGAAGTGTCACCGGAAAAATAAACTGTTTTTCCTTTAGAAGAAACAACAAAACCAACAGGATAAAAAGAGTCAGGATGATGAGCAGTAACACATTCAATATTAATATTCCTTAAATCAATTTTTTGATTTAAACTTAAAGGACACAAGAATCTTCTTTCGACATTTAATTGATTCAATAAACTATCATGCCCTACAACAAAAACATCATTTGACTTAACTATACTTTCAATTGCTTTTTTGTCAAAATGATCAAAGTGTTCATGAGAAATTAAAATAACATCAATGTCATTTAAATCAGATTTTTTTGCTGTGCAGTTTTCAATTCTTTTAAAAGCAGGTTCAGTGCAGGTGTTATTGATAAAAGGATCAAACAAAACTTTTGTTCCGTTAAAATCAGCCTTAAAAAAAGAATGACCAAAAAAAGTTAATTCAACCAAGTTCACACCGACAAGAATAGGTAAAGGTCAAATATAAAGCAATGCTAAAAAAACACTGTTGTAAAAGAAAAATTAATGAAAAAACCAAAAATTAATGACTAAATAATGTTTTAATATTGTTCTTTATCAAAATAATCAGAATATGAAAAAAATAATTTTTATCTTTGCTTTATTGGGGATGCTGTTAACTGTTTATGGAGCAGGAGTAAAAGAAAACAGCATAAACATTATTGTTGACAGCCAGGGAAATTCATTAATAGAAGAAATCTATTTTGTTTCTTTTTCAGACCAAAACGAATTAGATTTATTTAAACAAAAAATACAGGACAATATTACAACAGAAATACTGCAGGACTTTAACCTGAATATTGCGCCAAGAATAGAAGAAACAGAATTTGTGATTTCATTTGAAGAACAGGCAGAAGACAAAAGAATTAAACTAAATTATTCTTCAGATTCTGTTTTTACAATAAATGAAAAAATAACTTTTAATGAATTTGTTTTAAACCAACAGAATTTTTCTTTTCTTGAATCAGAAAACAAAATAGTTTTTCCCGAAAACTTTTCTTTAAGATTAGTTCTTCCAAAAGGAGCAGAAATAAATGAAGAAATTATTCCGGAAACAAAAGTTCTTTCAAAAACAGTTGAATGGAAAGGGCTAATAACAACAAATGAAATCAAATTGTCTTATTCAATACAAAAAAAACCTGATCCAATAGCAATAAAAGAAACCATAATAGAAATTAATGTACAGGAAAATGGTTTTGGGATTATTTCAGAAAAATACTTGTTTGAATTCAAGAACCAAGATGAATTACAGTATTTTGTTGGAATGCAACAAAAAAATGGTTCAAGCTTATTAAGCTGGATTACTTTTGACGAAAGAATTTTTCCCCATATAGGAGAAAATGATTTAGACACAAAAAATGCTTCAGTTGAATTTGTTGAAAATGGATTAACAAACAGTTTTCTCAGCATCACCTATGAAAACGAAAGCCCTGTTTTCATAGAAGAAAAAGAACGAACAGGAAGATTTGTTGAATGGGTTTTTAATTCAAAGAAATTAAACAGCTTTATTTCAGGAGGGGTAATAATTCTTCCTGAAAACACAGTGATTGAAATTAGCTTTCCTCTTAATGCTGAAATAAAAGAAAGCGATTTAGAGGTAAAAAATGGAAAAATCAGCTGGGAAGGATACAAAACAACAAGCAAAATAAATATTGTTTATTTAATAAAAGAAAATATTGCACCAACTTTTAATCTGTCTTCAATGATTCAAGGGTTTGTTTCAAACAGAGATTTAGTTCTTGGATTAATTGCAGTAATTATTTTTATTTCAGTAATAAGTTACTTCAAAAGAGATTCGCTGACTGAAAAGATTGAAGGATTTATAATAAAAAACTCAGAAATAGACGCAGGCGAAGAAACAGAAATTGAAATAAGCGATTAAGAAAAATAATGCTTTAAAGAAGACTGTTTTTCTTCAATTGTTTCTTCTTTTTGAGTTTCTTCTTTTGGGATTGCTTCCTCAAAAAAATGTTCTGATACTGCACTTAAAGGTTTTCTTGCTGAAAAAAAGAATTTCTTTTTTTGTCTTGCTTCTTCAATAATGGAAAGAACTTTTTTTGTTTCTGGTTTTGTATTCAAGAAAAAAGCAATTTCTTTTTCATCTAAATCAAACCTTGCAGAAAAAGAAACAGCAAAATCTTTGTTTTTAGAAAAACTTTGTTTAATAAAAGGAATGTCACTGGCAAAAATTTCTTTTGCAGAAGAATGCATTTCTTTGGTCATTTTGGATGCAATTGATTTCTTTAATTCTCTGGTGCTTTTCCCTTTACTTAATCTTTTCAGCACCCCGGGAAACTGATACATTACAAAATTCCTGTTTGGTTTCTGCTTAGATAAACTAACTCCAACAGTCATTAATTCAGAACTATATCTGAGAAAACCATAATGCTGTCTTTTTCTTATTCTTCCGTTAAAAATGTCTGCTTTGCTTAATTTATCAAAAGAATCCCTGATTTCAATTGGATCAGTAAACTGCCTTGGGATGTTTTCTTCAATCCATTTCATTAACAGATTAGAATCAACATCAGCAGAAAATCTTGCATTTCTTGCTTCAGAAAAAGTATCTGCAATAAAAATTTTTCTTAATACTTTGAATATATCCTCTTGTCTTTCCCTGTAACTCAGTGATTCCACATCAGTTAAAGAAATTTTTTTGTTTGAAGATAAAGTTTGCAAATCAATCAAAGCACTTCTCATGTCTCCATTGGAATTTTTTGCAATTAATTCAATTGAATCTTCTTCAAAAGCAATTCCTTCACCAACACAAATTTGTTTTAATCTTTTAGCCATTGATAAATAATTTATTTTCTTGAACTGAACTAAAATACAGGAGTTTCTGATTGCCAATAATTTTTTTTTTGAATAAATTTCATTTGCAGTTAAAATAACCGGATTCTGGGATTCTTTTAAAACTTTATTTATTGCTGCTGCGCCTCCTCTGTCAGTAGAACTTAATCCATCAATTTCATCCAGCAAAACAAGTCTTTTTCTGCCGGAAAAAGAAGAATTGACTGCTGCTGCACTGACAACTTTTTCTATTGCGTCCTTGTTTCTAAAATCACTTGCATTCAATTCAAATATATCCCATGAATTAATTTTTGAAAGTAAATAAGCCAAAGCAGTTTTTCCTGCTCCTGTCTGGCCAAAAAAAAGCAATGGTTTCTGAATTTTGCCTGAGTTCCATTCCTTACTCCATAAAAGAGCTTTTTGCACTAAATCTGTATTGCCAATAAATTCTTCCAGATTAGTCGGAAAGAATTTTTCAGTCCATAATTGTGACATGATATAATTAAAGAAGTTAATGCATAAAAAATCATTTGATTGAAATGCAATTAGGAGTAGTAGGAAAGCCAAATGTAGGAAAAAGCACTTTTTTCTCTGCAGCAACATTAATTGACATAGAAATACAAAATTATCCTTTTACTACAATAGAACCAAATAAAGGAATTGGTTTTGTCAGAGTTGAATGCGTTGACAAAGAATTCAATGTACAATGCAATCCAAGAACCGGCTACTGCATTAATGGAATCAGGTTTGTTCCGGTTGAATTAATTGATGTAGCTGGATTAGTGCCGGGCGCATCAGAAGGAAAAGGATTAGGAAACAAATTCTTGGATGATTTAAGAAAAGCAGATGCATTAATTCATGTAATTGATGCTTCAGGTTCAACAAACGAAAAAGGGGAAGTTGTGCCAAAAGGAAGTTATGATCCGGTTAAAGATGTTGAATTTCTGGAAAAAGAAATTGAATTATGGTTTCTTGGGATAATAAAAAAGAACTGGAGCAAATTTGCCAAGATTCCGGTAAAAGAAAAAATGAAAAAATTAGATTCAATGGCACAAAACTTAAGCGGGATAGGCGCAAATGCATTACAGATAGACAAAGCAGTATCTAAACTGAATTTATGGGAAAAAAGTTTCAAGGAATGGACTAAAGAAAATTTTGAGGACTTTGCAAAAGAAATAAGAAAAGAAAGCAAACCGACAATTATTGCAGCAAACAAAGCAGATATTGCATCAGAAGAAAATATTAAAAAATTGAAAGAAATGTTTCCTGAACAAATTATTATTCCGTGTTCTGCAATAAGCGAATTAACTCTAAAAAAAGCATGGAAAGAAAAAAATATTGATTATGTTCCAGGAGAAAAAGAATTCAAAAAAATCGGGGAATTAAATGAAAAACAGGAAAAAGGACTGGAATATATTAAAAAAAATGTTCTGGAAAAATTTGATTCAACAGGAATACAAGAAATACTTGATACTGCAGTGTTTAAGTTATTAAAATATCAGGCGGTTTTTCCCGGAGGAGTAAAAGGATTAGCTGATTCAGAAGGAAACATTATTCCTGATTGTTTTTTGATGCCGCCTGAATCAACTGTGCTGGATTTTGCATTCAAACTTCATTCAGATATAGGCGAAAATTTTATTCGTGCAATCGATGTAAAAACAAAGCAAATGGTAGGAAAAGAACACAAACTGAAAAACAGAGATGTAATAGAAATCATTTTCAATAAAAGATGAAAAAAGACCTTGTCTAAAAAAGATATGTTTAAATTCTGTAAATAACAGAATTTGTACATGGGAAAAATCCTTGCCAATACTTTGGCAAAAGAAGTGATAATAAATATTAATAAACAATTTACAAATGGGGCAATAAGAAGCGAAGCTGAAATTGAGTTCATTGCATATAAAGTGGAAACCACCCGCGGGATTGACAGGAAAGCAGCAAATCTGTTAATGGAAATTGCAAGAAGACATCCTTTTCTGGATGGAAATAAAAGAACTGCGTTTGAATCAATGATAACTTTTCTGGAAATAAACGGAAAAAAATTAGAAGTCGGGCAAACATCAAGATTTAATGTTGTTGTATGGTCAGTCAAACCAAAAACAAGCATTGAAGAAATAGTAATCTGGATTGCAAACCACACAAGGAGGAACGGAAAATGAAAGAAATAAAAATAAAAGGAAAAAGAAACCCAATAAGGATAGCTGAATGGAAAGATGTAAAACACATAGTAAAAGCCCACTTAAAAGAATACAAAGAGTTTTATGAAGAGCTTGCAGAACTATAAAATAAATGAGTTTGATTTTATACAGCTATATGTTTATAAGCATTGAATGAGTATTTTTTTGCAGTGGTTGAATATGAGTTATAGACCTTTCGGGAGATTAAAATTAAAAACACTGAGCGCAAACCCAAGGTGGAAGTCAAAAGCGGATTTTGAACAGTCATTAGACCATTTAGCCCAAACAATATACGGTTCAAAAGGGGCAGCATTAATGCACATTGCAGAAGCAATGCTTACTCCTAAAAGTTATAGAAAATGGTTAATGGACAGGAAAAAAAAAGGAAGCATAATTTCACAAAGAAGCCGCAGAACTAGAACAAGTTTAACAAAAAGAAGAATGCCCTTAAGATAAGGATTAACTGATTTTTTCCCTGAAAACAGAATCAAATTCCAAATCTAATTTTAAACAGACTTTTTGAATATGATAATCATCAGTTAAAAGAGGAAACTTTAATTCAAACGCCAAAGCAAGAATTGAAATATCTGCTTTAGAAAGCTTATGAGAAATATTAAGTTCTTTAACAACTTTTTCAATCAATTCAATTGAATCCTTTTTTGGTTCAATTACTTTTATTTTGCCCTGACTTAAGCCTGCCTGAACCAAGTTTCTTGAACGCAAATCAATTATTTCATCAAGGATTTCATTTGTAGTGAAATAAATTTCATCAGAAAAAGAAAAATTAAAATTATTCAGGATTACAGCAGAATCCATTACCAAATGTTTCATAAAAAGAAATTAAATGAAAAGATATAAAAACCTTATTATATAAACTTATATAATCAATTTTTTGTGGTTTTAATGGCTAAAAAAGGACTTCATTCGCCAAGATTAGATACTATTTCAATGGTGGAAGAAACAATCAAAAAAAACAACGGATTAAGCAAAACAGAATTATGGAAAAAACTGCCAAAACAAATGATGTACCAGACTTTTTCTACTGTAATAGATTATTTAATTGAAACAAAAAAAATTATTTTAAATACAGAAGGAAAAATTAAATTGGTTTTAGAAGAAGAAAAAGAAAAAACTGAAGGAAAAGAAAGCCTTAAAGGAACTGAAGAAGCAAATGAAAGAAAAGAAATAAAAGAAACAGGAAAAAAAGAAATTGGAACCCAAAAAAAACAATCAATTGAAGTTTTTAAAGTTGACTTGGATGACAAAACAAAAAAAATTGCTGTTGAATTAAGTGAAATTGAAAGAAAATCACTTAAAGCATTAAATGAAGAAAAAAAAGAATTAAGTGTTCAGGAATTATCAGAAAAAGCAGGAATTGAATTAGATTCAGCCAGAAGAAGTATTCAATGGTTAAACGAAAAAGGATTAGGAAAAGCAAGGATTCAAAAAAGTGTTTTTGTTTCTTTAGGAAAAGAAGGATTAAATGCGCTGAAACTGGGGTTGCCGGAAAAAAATTTCTTAAAAGAGCTTGGGACAGAATGGAAAAAAATATCTGAAATAAAATCAATTCCAAAACAAGAAATTAATATTGCTTTAGGAAATGCAAAAAAGAAAGGATTAATTGAATTAAAAAAAGAAAAAGAATTAATAATTAAAACAACAGAAAAAGGAAAAGAATTTTTGAAAAAAAAATCAGAAGAAGAACTAATGCTGGAAAAAATAGGAGAAAAAGAAATTAACACTGATTTATTAAGTGAAAAAGAAAAAGAAGTGCTGAAGTTTCTGGGTTTTAGAAAAGATTTTTTAAAACACAAAGAAAAAGGAAATGAATTTATTTCAATTACAGAAAAAGGAAAAGAAATAAAAACTTCAGAAATTTTATTAAATGCTAAAATAAGAAAATACAATATCCAAGATCCAGTGCAGGAAATTTTTCCGGGAAAAAAACAACCTTACTACAAGTTTCAGGATGAAATAAAACAAAAACTGGTTTCCCTCGGATTTAAAGAAATGAAAAATCCATTAATTGTACAGGAATTTTATAATTTTGATGTGTTGTTCCAGCCGCAAAACCATCCGGCAAGAACATGGACTGACACTTACAAACTGAAAAAACCACAGTATGGAAAACTGCCTGAAAAAAGAATTGTAAACGCAATTAAGGCAGCCCACGAAAACGGGGGAAAAGCAAAATCAAAGGGCTGGAAATACACTTGGAGTGAAAAAATTGCTTCCCAGTTAATGCCTTCTGCACATGGAACAGCTCATTCAGCAAGGCAGTTAGTTAAAGGAATTGAAGTGCCGGGAAAATACTTTTCCACTGCAAGGTGTTTCAGACCAGATGTAGTTGATGCAACTCACTTAATTGAATTTAATCAATTAGAAGGATTTGTTTTAGGAAAAGACTTTACTTTCAGGAAATTACTTGGGTTACTAAAAGAGTTTGCAACAGAGATGGCAGGAGCAGAAAAAGTAAAGTTTTTGCCTGATTATTATCCTTTTACTGAACCTTCAGTGCAGTTAAATGCATTACACCCAAACCTTGGCTGGGTTGAGTTTGGTGGAGCAGGTATTTTTAGAGCAGAAATAACAAAAAATTTAGGAATAAAAGAAAAGTGCTTGGCATGGGGATTAGGAATGGACAGATTAGCAATGTTTAAACTTAAATTAAATGATGTAAGAGAATTATTTTCACATAATTTAAATTGGTTAAGAAAAGGTGAATAAATGCCTACAATAGAATCATCAAAAAAAGATTTAGAAGAATTAATTGGAAAAAAATTTTCAAAAGAAGAATTAATGGAAGTATTGCTTTGTGTTAAAGGGGAATTAGATGCAATAGAAGAAGATGTATTAAAGATTGATATAAAAGAAACCAACAGGCCGGATTTATGGTCAACTGAAGGAATTGCAAGGGGGATAAAAGCTTATGTTGGAAAAGAAAAAGGAATTCCAGAATACAAAGTATTGAAAGGAAAAAGAAAAGTTTTCATTGATGAAAAATTAAATGGAATAAGACCAAAAGGGGCTTATGCTGAAATAAGAGAGATTAAAATAACTGAAGAAGTTTTATTGCAGATAATTCAATTACAGGAAAAAATCTGCCAGAGTTTTGGAAAAAAAAGAGAACAAATTGCAATTGGGGTATTTGATTTAGATAAAGTAAAAGGAAATTGTAAGTATTTTGCTGCAGAGCCTTCAATGGAATTTGTTCCTCTTGGATTTAATGAAATGATGAGCTTAAGGGAAATACTGATTAAGCACCCAAAAGGAAAAGAATATGGGAAATTAATTGAAGAGTTTGAGAAATTTCCTTTGTTAGTTGATGAAAACAATGAAGTTCTTTCAATGCCGCCAATAATTAATTCAGATACTTCAGGAAAAGTCACTACAGAAACAAAAAACCTCTTTGTAGATGTAACCGGATTTAATCAGGAGCTGGTTAATACTGCATTAAAAATAATGTGCATGGCTTTAGCTGACAGAAAAGGAAAAATTTATTCAGTTGAATTAAATTACGGGAAAAAGAAATTAATTTCTCCTGAATTCAAAAAAGAAAAAATTGTTTTTTCATTAAAAGAAGTAAATGAATTGCTTGGAACAGAATTCAGCAAAAAAGAAATATTGAAATTACTGGAAAAAAGAAGAATGCAGGGAACAGTAAAAGGAAAAAATCTGGTGGTTGATTATGGAGATTACAGAAAAGACATTATTCACTCATGGGATGTAATTGAAGAAATTGCAATAGCATTTGATTACAACAAATTAGTTCCAGAAACATTGAATGTTTTTACTTTAGGAAGTCTAGAAGAAGAAAATAAAGGAATTAATAAAGCAAGAGAATTATGCATTGGTTTTGGATTACAGGAAATTGCTTCAAATCATTTAACTTCAAAAGAAGTCCAGTCAAAAAAAATGTTTTTAGAAGAAGAATTTGTTGAAATAGCTAATTCTGTTTCATTGAACTGGGAAATATTCAGAAAAAAATTACTGCCTGAATCACTTGATTTTTTAAGTAAAAACAAGCATTGCAGTTATCCGCAAAAGATTTTTGAAGCAGGAAGATGCGTTGAATTAAATGAATCAAAGGAAACCGGAGTGGAAGAAAAATGGAAGTTATGTATCTGCATTTCTCATTCAAAAACTAATTTTAATGAAATGAAATCTGTTTTTGAAGCATTAGCAAGAGAAAGAAAAACCGGATTCAAATTAAAAGAAGCAAAAATTCCTTTCCTTGAAGAAGGAAGAAGTGCTTTAATTGAATTCTCTGACGGAAAAAAAGGTTTTATCGGAGAAATTAGCAGAAAAGTAATGGAAGAGTTTGGATTAGAAACAAATGTTTCTGTATTGGAAATAGAATTATGAAAAAAAAAGAAAGAAAGCAAAAAAGAAGCATTAGTCCTTTTTAGGAGCAGGGAATAAATCTTCTTTTGAATCTTTTTTCATTTCGTCTTCTTCTTTCAATACTTTGTCCTGAATTAACTTCATTTCATAGTCTTTTCTTTTTACTCTTGCCAAGGAATAAAAATAAGCATTGATTATTGCATCTAAATCCAGAGTTCTTTTGAATCCAAGTCTGGCTACTTCCTCAAAATATAATTTAACCATCCTGAAAGCAATTTCTTCATCAGATAAACCTGACTCGGTTTTTTTAACAACAAGTTCTTTTGCTTTTAACGGAATTTTCTTTTTAGTTGATTTCTTCTTTGCCATTATATCACCTAATAAACTTAAAACGCAGATGTATTTAATGCTTTTCATTAAGGAACTTATCCAATGAATCTTTGGGCACTTTAAGGGAAATAAACCTGCTTTTTCCTCTGGGTTTTAAGTCAATTAAAGGAGCAGAAATTAAATTCATTGACTCAAGCTTGGGGATAGTTGAACGGAAATGCCTTAATTCAAGATGCCCTTTTATTTTTGAATATTTTCTGAATAATTCTCCGGAATAAACCCCGTCAAAAGAAGAAATTAAATCAAGAATAATTTTTTCCTGTTCGCTGAGAAAAGGAAATGCCTTGGATAACAAAGCTGAATCCATTAAAGAAAAAGCTTTCTTTAAATGAGAAACAGAAACCCTGCCTGAATTCTCTTTCTCTGCAAGCCTTCCTGCTTTTAACAAAGATTCAACTCCAATTCTTGCATCACCACCTAATTTAGCTGAATGCGCGGCAGCAACATTAACCACATCTTTTTCAATTGAGTTCTCAAAAAAAGCAAGAGAAGCTCTTTCTTTTAAAATGTCTTTTAATTGTTCAGGGGAATATTTTTCAAAAACAATTGATTCTTCAGATAACCTGCTTTTGACTCTTGGATCAAGCCCTGAAGTTAAAAGAAAATTATTTGAAATCAAAACAAGCCCTAACTGAATCTTTTCATATTCAGTCATCCTCAATAAATCATACAATAATTTAGATCCTTCTTCTTTGAAAATCAACTGGTCAGCTTCATCCAAAACAATAATCGGAATAAAATTACATTTCTTTAAATAATCAAACATTCGAGAATAAATTTCATCTGTTGCAAGCCCTCTTCTGGGGATTGCCGCACCAACAAAATTAGCAATCAAAAACAAAACAGAATTTCTTGAATTAAAACCAAAACAATTAATATACAGACTTTTTGCTCTGTTAGAAAATTCCTCTAAATTAGATAAAACAAATTTAACTGAAACAGTTTTTCCTGTGCCAGGAGAACCCAACACAACTGCATTAACAGGTTTTTTGCCAGAAAGAACCGGCTTAAAACAAAAAGAAAGCGATTCAATTTCGTTTTCTCTATGCGGAAGTTTTTCAGGCAGGAATTCAGGATACAAAACTCTTTCATCCTTAAAAATTTCATTCAATTTAGATGACTTTGAAAAAATGTTTTCACGCATAACAAAAAATACATCAATAAAATCTTAAAACAATTCTTCAAGCAAAAAAACAAAAAAAGAGAGGGGAAAAAAGACAATATATTAAATATATAAATAATATATATCATTGTTTTTCTTCAAATTCTATTACTTTTCCTTTTGAATCAAGCAAAAAAGCAAATTTTTCTTTGTTAATCAACACAATAGCGGCCCAGTTTTCTCCTTGTCTTTGCAGAGAACTTATTTCAAACTTTTCTCTTTTTCCTAATTCGTTCCCCAAAAACTCAAGAAGAAGATTAAAAACAGTATTATACTCCCTTTCTTTTTCATATTTTTCAAATGATTTTTGTTTTTCTTCTTCTAATCTTATTTTAACCCTCTTTTTTTTAGTTACTTTATCTATATTTGAAACTTCTGAAACTAATTCTGATAAAGCATCTTCTCCTTTTATGTGTTCTTCCAGAGCATCTTTGTCTTTAATTATTCCATCCAAAGAAGAAAGAAAATTCTTTTTTTTTGAAGAAGTTTCAAGTGAAGCCAGCAGATGCCTTGAAGCAAGACTTTTTAATGGAACAAAAACTTTTGCTTTAGCCGAAATCTGATTGAATTCCGGTGAAAGATTTTCAAGAACATCTCTTTTGCTTTTTTTTGGATCATCAGTTTTTATTGTTTCAATGAAAAAAACAATCTGCCAGCAAATAAGAAAATGAGAAATAAAAGATGAATAAATAAGCAAAAGCAGAAGAAAAACAAGAAAATAAGCAAACAAATCAAAAGGATAAGAAAAAACAACAATAAACGGATTAAATAAATAAAAAAACACAAGATAAGACAGGAAAAAAATAATATAAGAAAAAATCTGCATTGCAAAAATCTGAAACAAAATAAAGTTTTTTCTCTGATAAAATAAAACCAATGAATCTCTTAAAGAAGTATAATAATCAACTGAATTATCAGCAAAAACATAAGATATAACAGAAGAAAGGACAGCAGAATTTACATTAGGAATAAAAGAAACAAAACCAAGAACCCCATAAATTTTTCGCATTACTTTTTTTGGAAATTGTTCAAACTTACGGAAATTCTTTAATGAATGAAATTTCTTTTTAATTAAATTAAATCCAAAAGAAGCCTGCATTGAAACAGGAATATTTCTTCCTGAAAGAAATTCAGATACAACAACTATGGCAGAAGATTTCAATACATAAAGAATTCTTTTTCTGAAAAAACTCCAGTAAAACAAAAAAACAAATACTCCTGCAGCCAGAAAAATGTCTGGCAGAGGAGCGGCTAAAGCAAAAAAAACAGGGCCAAAAAGAAAAAACACTGCAATAACTGCAGAAAACATCACAAAATATGCATTAGCAATAATTCTTGCAAAAACAAACGAGGATGTCTCAACAAAAACCTTAAACGCTTTAGAAAAATGAAATGCCATAAGTTAATAAGGAAGCACAACTATTTAATTTTTCCTTCTGGGCAAAAGAGTCTGTCCTGATTCAGATTAAATTACCAGCACAGCGCCGGCAAACATAAAAATCATTGCAATAAGTTTAAGCATTATGGCCTGCCTGTTTAAGCCCTCTGATAAAATCCTTGGAAAAAACAGGCTGAACAAAACAGTGAACAGCAAAACAAAAAACGGCTGAACAGAAGCAAGGGCGTTAACCAGAGTAACAGGACCCAAAGAAAAAGCAAACACCAATAAACAATAACCAAGAACCCCTAAAAATTCCGAAACCCCCATAACAAAAACAGATTTTTTTCCGTGCTCTTTCACCATACTGATTAATTCCGGAAAAAACTTCCAGCAAACCGGAATTAAAACCAAAAGCATACCTGCTTTTGAATAAGAAAACACTGTCCAGACATCAGCAAAACCAAGTAAATATTTTATTATGACAGAATGAAGAGCATACAAAACTGCGCCAAAAATAATAAGGATCAGAGCTTTCCCAAAGTTCACTTTTTTAATATCACCCAAAGAAATTAATATTGCACCTGACACCAAAAGAAAAACACCTAAATATTTTTCAAAAGTAAAATATTCAGAAAGAAAAAATGAGGCAAAAAAAAGAAGAAAAACTGTGTCAAGATAAAGCAAAGGAATAACCTTTGAAACCTCCTCAGATCTCAGAACTTCAAAATAAGCAAAATTTGCCACACCATAAAGAATTCCTGCAGTAAAAGCAAGGAAAATATTCTGGTAAGACAAAAAAGAAAACCCATTGAAAACAAATATTACAGGAATTAATGCAAAAACTATAAAGCCCTGAACAAGAATCGGAAGAAAAGGGTTTTTTGTCCATTTAGTCATTGTAAATTTGTCTATTAAATTTGCAGCTGCCCATGCCAGAGCAGCCAGAACAGAAAACACAACCCAAAGCATACCCACAATATGTTTAAAGTAAATAAATATTTTTCCTAAGAAAAATGAAAGTTATTTAAAGTGCTTTAAACCGAATTAATAAAACATGAACGAAATAACAATAGGGAAAGAAGAATTCAAAGCATTAAGTTCAGACACCAGAATAAACATAATAAAAATGCTGAATGAAAGAAATTACACTTTAAGCGAATTATCAAAAAAGCTTGACATGAGTTCTCCTACAATAAAACAGCACCTTGAAACACTTGTTCACTCTGATTTAATTGAACAAAAAGATGAAGGAAGGAAATGGAAATATTATTGTTTAACAAGAAAAGGAAAAAGATTAATCCAGCCGGAAACAGACGCACAAGTAATGATACTGCTTTCAGCAAGCATAATAGGATTAATAGCAATAGCATATTTGTTAGTTGGAACAGGGATAACACAAAATGGTTTTTGGGCACCGGCTTATTCAGGACAAGAAAACAGAACTGGCGCTTTTGATGATTCAATCAAAGCTACTGCAGGAACTAATATTGAAGCAAATGAAAAATTAATTGAAGAAGACAAAAAAACAGAAAACAACCCAATAATGCCGAAAAAAGAACCTGATATTTACTTAATTCTGGCTTTAATAACAACTGCATTAATTTCAGGTTTTTTAATTGCAAAAACAACAGAAAAAAAAGCAATGATTTAATACGACAATCAACGTGAGAAAAACTATTTAACTGCTTTTAAACCAAATTCGAAAATGAAACACAAAGGATTAATCAGTTTTGTTTTAGTGCTGATTTTTATTTTAATTTATTTTAGTCTGGTTTATTCAATTTCTTCTTTTAATTCAAAAAAAGACTTTACTGAATCTGAATTAATTGAAATAGAAAACAGTTCATTCAAAAGAAACCTGATTGAAAACGCAGTTGATTCAGTAATTAAAGAAGAAATAGAAAAAGAAATAATGTTTGGTTCAGATGACCCGGAAAAAATCAGGGAAAAAGTTGCAGCAAAATTATTTGAGACATTTTCAGGAAATGAATTAAAAAACACTGAATTCAGAGAAATTACGTCAGGAAAAAAATATACTGAAATAAAAATTAAAGGAGAAAAATTATCTAAAGAATTTATTGAAAAAAACAGCAAAATAATTGTTATTAATCTGGAAAAAACGCTTTATTTGGTTCAGTTTATTTACACAGGAGGAATTAACAGAAACAAATTAATCGGCGCAGAAATAAAAGAAAATTCATCTTCGCAGAAATTCTTTATTCCTGTTGATTATTCTGTTACAGTAATTTCATTGAGGTTAGCTGAATGAAAGGAATGGTTAATCTTGAAACAATAATTGTGCTTCTTATATATTTTTCAGTTATTGGCTTGTTTGTTAATTCGCTTTCAGGCACAAACAATTTACTTAAAGAAAAAACAAATTTTATTTCAGCTAAAGGCAATGCATTAAACTGTTCAATGCTGGCTGATTCAGTTTATTCTAATTCAGGGGGAAATATCAGCATTGAAGAAAACTGTTTTTATGAAGAAGGAAAAATCAAAAGCACAGTAAAAGAAGAAACAGCAGAAGAAAAAACATTAACTGAAAAAATAATTAACTCAGAAAAAAAGCTGGAAATAGGAGTGGAAGACCATTACAAATAAAATAATCAAAGGAATGATTGGAACAGACGCAATGATTGCGTTTCTTGCAGTAATGCTGATGATTTTCTTAATGATTAATTCATTAAACCAGGAAATAACAAAAAACACTGAAACAAAAGAATTAATTTATCTTAAATCAAAAGCATTGTTTTTTGCAGACTCGCTGGTAAAGAACTCTAACGAAAAAGAACCTGAAAAAGGAATTGCATTTTACAACAAAGACAAAAAAAGAGTTGAAGAAAATATTATTGATCTTGATTTAATAGAAAAAATTAAAAAAGAAAATTTTCCTGAACCATTAAAAGAAATAAGGTTGGAATTTTCAGGTGAACAGATAATAATAGGCGAAAAAAAAGGAAACTGCTTTGAAGCAAAAAGGTTTGTTTTAATAGAAAAAACAGGGGAAAAAGGGGTTATTTTTGTTTCAGCATGTGATTAAACAAAAAGGATTTGGTTTTACACTTGAGGCATTAACAAGCCTGACTATTCTTGTTATTATTATTTCAATTCCAATTATATATAATGAAAATGATTTAAGTAAAATTTACTGCCTGCAAAAGGAAAACGATTTAATCAAAATATGGGTTAAAACAAAAGGATTTGAAGAAAAAGAATTAAAAAACGATTTTAAAAAAATGTTTCCTTTTCAGAAAGGAGAGATAGTTGTTGAAGAAAAGAAAATTGTTATTGAAGGAAAAACAGGAAAAAACGCATTAAAAAACACCGGATTTTATTATGAAAACGGAAAAATGAAAGAAGTTTCGGTTAAAGTTTTTATTTAAAACAAATCAGGAAAAATATCTCTCAGTTTGTTTTGTCTGTTTCTTAATGAAAATTTTCCTTTATTAACTTCATTAAATGCATTTTTTCCGAACTTTTTTCTTAAAGAAGAATCTTCAATCAGCAAACTTGATTTTTCAATTAACTGAAAAACAATTGTGTTTTTGTTTAATTTTTTTGTTTTATGAGAAAAACAATACGGATTAGAAAAAATCTTTTTATGGTATTCTTTGGGGAAATTAATTAAATAACCGGTTTGGTTATCCTGATTTATTTCAGGAAAAGCCATAATATCAGAAGAAATTACCGGAACAGAATTTGAAAAAGCTTCTAATATAGTAAAACCAAAAGATTCAATTAAAGAAGGCATTAACAAAATGTCATTTTCAGGAAGGACTTTTTCGCTGAATTCCCTACCTGAAACAAAACCAAAATTTATTTCAGGAAACTGTTTTTTTGTTTCTTCAGAAAAATTGCCAAAACAATTAAGCTCTACATCATACTTTTTTTTAAGTTCTTTAAAAGCAGAAAAAACAAAATCAGTTCCTTTATAAACAGGATTTGTTGCAACAAATAACAACGAAATATTATCTTTTTCTTTTCGTTTTTTTCTTTCACTGCATTTTACTGCGGGAAAACAGGTTTTTGTTTTTTCTTCAAGTTTTTTTCCGCCAAAAGCCAGAACAGTTTTTCTTGAATAATCGCTTAAACATAATATCTTTTTGCAGTAAGCTGAATTCAGTGCGTTTTTTATTATTGTTCTGCTGATTGAATTCATTTTTCTTGAAAAAAAATCGTCTTTATTGAAATAACTGTAAAAAGCATTAAGATAATGAAATTCTTCCACTTCTGTTGCCCATGGAATTTTATTCAGGGGAAAAACCTTAAAAGAAAAAATAAAGTTGATGGAATTTTGTGCAATGAACTTTTTTGGGTAATAAACAAAATTAATAAAGGGAAGAACAGGATAGGGAAAACAGTATCTTGAAGAATTAAGAAACGGCTTTTCTCTTTTGATGTTCAGAACCTTTGTATTTAAACCAGACAGAAACTGTTGTGAACCTCCATGCATATCCAGACCATCAAACAACAAAGTCATAAAAGAATTCAGATAATTCTTGATTTAAAGTTTTTGAATTTCAATTAAGATTCCTTTTTCTGTTTTAGACAGAATAAAAACTGTTTCTGCATTCAAAGAAAGCTCTTGAAAAGGAATTATATTAAACTGCTGTGAAGAAAAAGAATTGATTTTTTTGTATTTGCTCAGGACAACATCAATATTCAGAATTTGATCTTTCATCCTGATTTTCCATTCCAGCAAAGGCTTTGCTGTTAACTGAATTTTTGATTCATTACTCATTGAATTAAGTTCAGTTACTGCAACAGTAAAAGAATCAGAAAAGTTTTTTGCTCTGGCAGAATCCAATGCATAAATTCCCAAAAAAAAGGTTTTTGAAATTAACGGGGCGAATAAAAGTAAAACAGAAAAGAAAACTGACATCAAAAGCATTAATTCCAATGAAACCTGTGCATTATTTGATGTCGCTGATTTCATCAAAAATCTTTTCTGTTTTTTTGTCAATTACTTCAGCTCCTTTAGTTCCTGTTTTTTGTAACTGGCTTACTAAAAGCAATGCAACAGCAACTACTGCGGCAAGCAAAACAATTAATTCAACAGAAACCTGTGCTTTTTCTTCAATCATAACTGAAACGCATTAGAAAAACAATAAAAAGAATTTCTAACGTTGATTGACGAAATGCATTAGAAAAAGCAAATGGTTTTATTGATTTGGATTCAAATTTATTTATTAAACTAATTTTGTGTTTTTATGCTTTCAAGAGAAACAAAAGATATTGCCATTGCTTGGCTTGTGTTAAGTGTTGCATTTAGCTTAATTTTTTCCGGATTAAATTTGTTTGGAATTATGGGGGGAGGATTAGCAGAAAAACTTGTTTTGTTTTTGATTATGCTGCCTGTATCTCTTTTTGTTGTTGGGACTGCTTTTGTTTTTCATGAATTAGGTCACAGAAATGTGGCAAGGCACTTTAATTATTTTGCTGAATTCAGGAAATGGGATTATGGATTAAAAATAGCATTATTTTTTGCTTTTGTTATTGGGGTGATTTTTGCTGCTCCCGGCGCAGTTTATATTGGGGGGAAAAAGAAAAGCACGTGGGAAGAAAAATCAAGATGGGATGCAGAATACCCAGAGTATTCAGCAACAAACACAAAAAATGAATTTGGTTTAATTGCTGTCGCAGGAGTGGTAATTAATATTGTTCTTGGGTTATTCTTTTTTGGATTGCTTTATTTTGTAGTGCCTTTATTAAACAGTTTTCAGTTTATTTTGCCTTTGATTTTTGGTTTGGGTTATCAGATTAATTTTATTTTGGCTGGATTTAATCTGATTCCTTTTGGGCCATTAGACGGAAAAAAAGTAATGGAATGGAATCCTATTATTTGGGCAGTGTTATTTTTTCCTTTATTAATCTGGTTTTTTTATCTTTGATTCACTCAACATATTTTGGCTTGAAAACAGAATAATGTTGTGCAAACTCTTCATAGCTTTCTTGACTTTCTTTTGAAATTGATGGCCTTATTTTTTTTAATGCTTCTAAAAAATGTTTTAATTCAACTGGTTTTGATTCCATTTTGTTTTCTTTTAAACAAATTAATGCTGCTTCTCTGACTAATCCTTCAATGTCTGCTCCGCTAAACCCGTCAGTTTTTTTTGCTAATTCATTAATGTCCAGAGTTTGTTTAATTAAGACTCCCCTTAAATGAATCCTGAATATTTCTTTTCTTGCGTTTTCATCCGGCGCAGGAACTAAAATTAATTTGTCAATCCTGCCTGGTCTGATTAATCCAGAATCAACTAAATCCGGTCTGTTGGTAGCGGCAATAAAAACCACGTCTTTCAAATCTTCTATTCCATTTAACTCAGTCAACAATTGGTTTAATGCACGATCACCTACCCCTGAATCTAAATAAGATCCTCTTGAACCTGCAATAGAATCAATTTCATCAAAAAAAACTATTGCAGGAGAAACCTGTTTTGCTTTTTTAAAAATTTTCCTGATTCCTTTTTCTGTTTCCCCAACCCATTTAGAAACCAATTCAGGGCCTTTAATTGAAATGAAATTTGCCTGTGATTCAGTGGCAACTGCCTTTGCCAACAAAGTTTTCCCTGTTCCGGGAGGGCCATATAATAATACTCCTTTAGGGGGGGTAATACCCATTTTCTTAAACACAAAAGATTTTTTTAAAGGCCATTCAACTGCTTGTTTTAGTTCTTCTTTTACTTCATCTAATGCCCCAACATCAGTCCATTTAACAGTTGGAATTTCAATTAATACTTCTCTTAAAGCAGAAGGCTGAACTTCTTTTAATGCATCAAGAAAATCCTGTTTATTTACTTCCAAGCTTTCAAGAACTTTTGGAGGAATACTGTCTTCTTCTAAATTTATTTCAGGTAAATACCTGCTTAATGCTTTCATTGCAGATTCTTTTGCCAAAGCAGCCAAATCAGCCCCGACAAAACCATGAGTAATTGAAGCAAAATAATCTAAATCCACAAAATCTTTTTTGTCTTCTTTTGTTAAAGGCATTCCTCTTGTATGAATCTGAAGAACACTTTTTCTTTCTTCTTTATTTGGAACACCTATTTCAATTTCTCTGTCAAATCTTCCGGGCCTTCTTAATGCTTCATCCAAAGAATTAACTCTGTTTGTGGCTGCAATAACAATTACATTTCCTCTTGCTTCCATTCCATCCATTGCAGAAAGTAGTTGAGCAACAACCCTTCTTTCTACTTCACCAAGTACTTCTTCTCTTTTTGGAGCAATAGCATCAATTTCATCAATAAAAATAATGCTTGGGGCGTTTTCTTCTGCTTCCTTAAAAATTTGCCTTATTCTTTCCTCTGCTTCCCCGACAAATTTTGAATTATGCAATAACATTAAACTTGAACCTGCAACAAAGTTATTGTGTGAATCAACAGTCAAATCAAAAAGTTCTTGTTTGTCTTGCTTGTTAATGCTTTCTATTTTGGCCCAAGCAACATCAGCTTCAACAAGCGCCTTTACTTTAGGATTATTGGTTTTAAGCAGTTTTTGTATTTCTTTTAACTTTCTATGAGTTAAAGGAGCTCTGCCAGAAATATATCTCTCTGCTGGCCCTTCAGGAAGTGTTCTGCCATAAGAAAGATTTTTGGTTTGCTTAATCTGTTTTAACAAAGGAGCAATGTCTGGTATTCCCATGTCATCTCCTTTTTTTATTCTTTTAGAATACCAATCTAAAATCAAAGAATATTTCTTTACATTAGATTTTATTTGTTCTGCAAACAATTCTCTGGATTTATTTCCAACAAACACTAATGCCCAAACATCAGAAATCTTGGTTTTCCATGAAACAATTTTTGAAAGCAAACCGATCTTTTTTGACAAAACAGAAAGATTCTGCAAAACAGGTTTGCTTGCGGCATAAATTCTAATAGTTGGATAAGCTTCTGTTCCTTTGCTTACTGTGCCATCCCCTTCCCAAAAACCCTGAATAAAAGAAGCTGTTTCTTTTTTTGTTAAGCCAAAAACCCATTTTGGGAGAACATAATTTCTTTTATTGTTTTTCGGGAAACTTAGTGTTTTTTCAAAGAAATGTTTTAAAGTATAGGAATGAACACAAATCTTTGTTTTTTGCGGCTTTGCGTCTAAACCAAATAGTTTTTTCACTAATAAAGAAAATTCTTTTCTTAAAACAGGATCAATATTGGCAAAATCAATTCCATCCTTTGAAATATAACCTTCTGAATACATCAGCCCCAATAATCTCATTAATTTTGGAGAAGTTTTTTTAGGCAAAATAGTCCAAGAAGCTCTCTCAAAATTACAGTTTTGTTTAGCTATTTTTATTTGTTTAACTTGGGTTAATTTGCCCTTGAATTCAACAAGTTTAATAATTTTTGATGCGGTTTTAATCCAAGTTGAATCAGCATCAAAATCATTCAAATAATCAAACTTGAATTGCCTTCCTTGAGGAATGTTTTTAGCAATCGCAACTAAATCCCCTTTTTTTATTTCTTTAGCTGGTTTCCAAACCAAATTCCCAAAACAATCAATTAAAGCAAAAGGCTGATTAGCTGAAACAGTTATATCGTCATTAAAGTTAGTTTTTATTCTGAATGATTTTGCTTTAAGTTTGGTTATATGGGTAATCTTCCCTTTAACAATTTTTAATTTGTTGTTTAAAGAATAAGTAGAAAAAGGATTTTTTAACTCTAAAATTTGCATTGTTCCGTTATTGATTATTTTTCCAGTCTCTGAACCTTTGTCAAAAAGTTTTTTGACAGTTTCTGTTCCTTGGGGATTAGTAAGAATTTGTGTGTTACCACCAACACACATTATTTGAGGAGCAGAAACAGGAATAAAATGAGCTTGGGTTTCACTTGCAACAGCTTTAGCTAACAAAGTTTTTCCGGTTCCAGGAGGACCATATAACAATACTCCTTTAGGCGGATTAATTCCTAATTTAATAAATAATTCAGGGTGCCCCATTGGCAGTTCAATTAATTCTCTTACTTTTTTAATTTGTTTTTCAAGACCACCAACATCATCATAAGTAACTCTTGAAATTTCAGGAATTTCTTTTGCTGGTTTGTCTTTCAAAACAAATTGAGTTAAATCATTTACTTTAACAAGACCTTTTGGGCTTGTTTCAGCAACAGTAAAAATAAGCCCTCTTCCAAAAACAGGAACCAAAACATAGTCTCCTTTGTTCATTGGCCTGCCGATAAAATTTTTTTTCACTATTCGGTCATAACCAGAAGCAATGTTTCTTACTTCCTGCAAAGGAGCCAGAATAACTTTTTTTGCTTCCTGAAAAATTGCTTTTGAAACCTTTACTTTTTCTCCTAAAGAAACACCACAGGATTTCCTTATCAAAGAATCCATTCTTATTATTCCACGGCCTTCATCAGAGGTTTTTGCAGGCCAGATTATTGCAGCTGTTTTTCTATTTGCTTCTAATTCAACAATATCCCCTGAAGTTACTCCTAAAAATTCTTTTGAAGCCCTGTCTAAAGTAATTATGCCGCGACCTACATGGCTTTGATCAGTATTGTCAGCCCTTAACTCCAATATTTTGTTTTTTGAATTGCCTAACATATAAAACAATATATAGTTGAAAAAGATTTAAAGAAGATAACCTATTTGAGTTCTTTTTCAAGGTTTAAAACAAAAGAATTAAATAAAAGCAGTTTTTGTTCAGCTAAATTTTTTGCTTTTTCAGAAAAAAAAGCTTGTTTTAAAAGAATAGATTTAGTTTTTTGTTCTTCAAGAAATTTCTGAAGAGAAATTTTCCTTAAATTAAATAAAACTGAATCTTTTATTATCCCAATTGAACCGATTTCATCAAGCAGATTTAGGTCATGAACAAGAGTTGCTTCAGTTGTTTTTGGATCACCTTTTAAATGAGATTCCTGAATACAATGAAGAACAGAATCAATTTTTTCTTTTGGGAAATTAGTTTCTGAAAGAAATTTTTTTGCTAAATTCAGCGAAGTCTGAATTAAATCCTGATTGAATTTTAATGACATTGAAAAGCCAATTGAATGCAGTAAAATTGAAGCAAAAACTATTTCTTCATCAAAATCTCTTTCCTTAATTAAATCAAGGTTATTAAAAGACCTGTTGATATGCCCTGAAACAAAAAAATCGTTTTTTATTTCGTTTTCCACTAATCTCTTTAATTCATTTCTGTCAAACATTAAACCACTATATCTGAATTACCTGAAGGCAGCATTGAAATAATTTCATCTAAATCAATAACTGAACCAAGTTTTTCTTCAAATAATTTCTTTAGTTTTTTTGCAGTAATTCCTTTAGAGTCTTTTCCCTGAACCACTTTAAAAGAAATAACTGAATGCTTTTTCACTGCACTAAAAGAACCAGAAATTACTACAAAATCATCTTCTTCTTTTTTTACTCCAATACCAAAATTTAACGCAGTTTTTTTGAACCAGTTTCTTTCTCCATAAATCATAAAAGAACCGGTTTTCATTGATTCCCCTGAAGGCGCTTTTTTGCTTACCTGCTCTGGATTAACAGAATAAACATCAACTGAACTTAATCCTGATCTCCATGCACGGGAAAAAAGTGCAGTGAATTCAGCTGTTTCTTTCATTGAAGTTTCAGGAACAGAATTATTTTTTGTTTTTATAATGCAGTGTGGGCTACCATTGATTTCTGCATGAAAGTATAAATCATTGTCTTCCATATATTTTTTTACTATTTCTTCATTGCTTTTAGTGTCTCTTCCGGCAACAGCTAAAAAATCATCACTTGTATAAAACCAATGAAATTTTTCAAACCATTTCTTTATTCTTTTTTTAATCAAAACCTGCGTTTTTTGTTCTTGTTGATTTGACTTTAATTCATTTAATCTTTTTTCAGTGTTTTTAACAGCTTTAAGTAATCCTTGCTTTTTTCTTTTGCTTTTCTTTGATTTCTCAAAATAAAGCGAAGCATTTTCATTAATGCTTTTATTCAAATCAATTTCGATTTTCATCTGAAAAACACTCCATTTAATCTGTTATCAGCTGTTCTTGCAGTTATTCTATCATTAAATCTTGAATCAACCATTTTTCTTGCTATTACTTTGAAAACCCCTGCTCTTTTTTCAACAGACATCTTTTCACCTACAAAAACATACTGGACAGGGACTTTTTTTCCTCCTTTGGTTTTGGATTTTAAATAAGCGCTTCTTACAGCCACTTCACAAGTATTTGCAGGGATTTTATAATTCTTATTTTTTCTTAATTGGCTTTCTAAATGCTGTCTATAAGTATCTGTTTTGGGAAGCAAAGAAATCATTTCAAAAATATTAGAAACAAAAACTGTGTGACGAAAATCAAAAGGTTTTTTTCCGCGTAAATGCATTCTGGCCATTTCTTTTCTTAAAACGCTAAAAAACTGTTTTGCAACAGGAGAAGAATAATCAAAAACAGTTTTTGGAATTACTTTTTGTCTTATTTTACATAGAGTATTTATACTTGGAACTGCCCTTGTTTTTCTTCCTGGCTTTTTTCTTTGATGGGTTCCTGGTTTTGCTTTTGGTTTTTTTCCTGGTCTTGCTGGCATTTAATCAATTCCTTTCTCTTTTTTTAATGCTTTGATTATTGAAGATGTTCTTGAACCGGCTTTGTATAAAGGAGCGGTTGCATAAATTATTTGACGGTTCTTAATTAATTTATATATTCCTTTGATTTTTTCATAATATTTTTTCTGGGTTGAATTATGAAATGATTCAACATCCTTGTAAAAATGCCTTGCTAACAGATTCCAGTTGCCTGGGCCCATTACAGCAGAAACCATGTAAATATTATCATCTTCTTCAACTGCTTTCAGATAATGTTTAAGAATTTCTTTTTCAGCAAAATCCACCTGAAGCATTTCAATTACTTCTAATTTAAAACCAAATTTAGTAAAATCAATTTTAGGACCAAACCCCTGAAGAACCCCATCTTTGAGCAAAAAGTCCAAAGAAGCTTTAATTGTGGCTTTATGAAAACCAGAATAACGCTTAATCTGTCTTGCGTTAGGAACAACAGAACCTTTTTTAAGCAAAGCCTCTAAGGTTTTTAACCTTATACTATCATCGCCTTTCACTTGGACAGCCATAATTAAATCACTATAAACATTGTGCTATGAAAAAGTATTTAATTGTATTATAAAGCACACTTAAAGTTATAGAGTATATAAATACCATTACAGCGTGATAATTATGATAAAGAAACAAAAACCATCGGAGGGATTCAATTCTAGAGAGAAAAAATAAAGGAAAAAAAAAAGAGGCGGGGATAAGCTCACCAGGCGAAATTGGTTTTTTAAGATCCCCCCTCTCTAAAAACTTACTCTGATTCTTAAGCGATTTTTTGGGAGATTATTAAATTTGTTGGTTTAAATTAATTTTATGGATAACAAAATTCATGAAATGAAAGAAAAAGAAACTTTTTGGGGGGAAAAAATGTATTGGAATAATAATTCTGGTCCAAGCATTGGTTTTCCATTGCTTTTAATTGTTATTGGGATTTATTGGCTTGGAAGCGAAATGAATTTATGGCCTATTCCATTTTCTATCTGGCCGGTTTTATTCATTGTGTTTGGTTCTTATTGGTTAATAAAAAACGTTTTCTTCAGGAAATGATTATTTTTTCTTTGGCTTTTTGGTTTTAACTACTTGCTTTTTTTCAGATAATTGTTTTTCTTTTAATTCGTTTTTTTCCTGCATTTTCTTTTTCCATTCGTCTTTGGAAGGGCAGTCAGGGTCAATGCACATATTAAACCTGAATCTTTTTCCCTGAACTGAAACCATTGGCATATTGCATATTTTACAGAAATCGTCTGTCGGGTTAACTTTTCCTTTTTGAGACAAAGGATAAGTATTAGTGCATTCAGGATATTTAGTGCATCCTAAAAAGTATTTTTTGTTCCTGCTGAAAATAATCCTTAGTTCTCCTTCCTTGCATTTAGGGCATTTCCCCACTATTTTATCTTCGCTTAACCCTTGTTTAATTTCATTTCCAATCAAAAGTTTATGTTCAAATAAATCCTTCAAAATAGTTGAAAGCAGGTCTCTTGAACGATTAACCACTTCTTTTTTTGATTTCTTTTTAGCAGAAATTAAATTCATTTCTTTTTCAAGCTCAGAAGTCATTTCAGGTTCAATTACTTTCTCCGAATATTTTTCTAAAACATCAGTTACAGCAAAAGCCAAATTAGTTGGTTCAATTGCTTTTGCTCCAACAACATATTTTCTTGCATATAATTTTTGGATTATATTATGCCTTGTTGACTTGGTTCCTAAATTTAAGTCTTCCATTAATTTCAGTAAAGCTCCCTGAGAATATCTTGCAGGAGGCTGTGTTTCTTTTTCCAGCAAATCCATTTTTTTTACATCAGCAATATCGCCTTTATTTAAATCAGGCAAAATAACTTCTTTTATTGAAGAATAATAATAGAATTCTTTCCAGCCAAGTTTCAAAATTCTTTGCCCGTTTGAATGGAATAATTCTTTTTCTAAATCAAATTCAACTGAAATATTTTCTGTTTCGGCTTGATCGCTTAAAGTAGCATAAAATCTTCTTACAATCAATTCATAAATTTTAAAGGTTCTTTCCCCTAATTTTCCTTTGTCTGCAGCAGAAACAGGATGAATTGGAGGGTGGTCTTTGGTTTCTTTTCCAAAAGAAGGAATCAAAGATTTTTTTTCAAGTAATTTTTTTGCCAAAGAAGTGAATTCTTTTGTTTTAGCTGTTTCAATAACCAATTTTCTTAAATCCAAAGTTGGAGGATATGTTGTGTTATCAGTTCTTGGATAAGAAATAAATCCCTGCTGGTATAATGATTCCCCAATTGACATTGCTTGACCTGCACTAAAACCAATTGAAGTTGCTGCCCTTAAAAAAGAAGTTGTATTAAATGGCAAAGGCTTTGAAATAAAACGATGCTTTTTTTCAGTTCTTAAAACCAAAGCTTTTTTTGGTTTCTTGTTCATTATTCTATCGGCTTCTTTTTTGTCTTTTAATTTGCCTTGTTTTGGATAAGCCTCAAACTGAATCTTGTCTTTTTCAAGCAATGCTTTAATTTCCCAGTATTTTTCTGCTTTAAATGCATTTCTTTCTTTTTCTCTTTTTACAATCAAATAAAGCACTGGGCTTTGAACACGACCCACACTCAAAAAATTTTTTCCTAGTTTGCCTGAAATAATAGAAATAAATCTGGTTAATACTGCCCCCCAAATTAAATCAATTTCTCTTCTTGCATTAGCTGATTCAGCATAAGCATAATCAACTTCAATTAAATTAGAAAAAGAATCAACAATATCTTTTTGTGTCATTGCAGAGAATAATGCTCTTTTAATTTTAATTTTTGGATTACCTTTCTTTAAATAATCCAGTGCTTCTACTCCAATACTTTCTCCTTCACGGTCAGCATCAGTTGCAATAACTACTTCAGAAAATTCTTTTGCTTTTTTTTCAAGCAAAGAAGTAATTGCTTTTTCAGAAGAAATATATTCAACTTCAACATTGGCTAATTTTCTTAAATCTGTTCCGGTCCAGTAATTGTATTTTTTTGGAAAATCAACGTCTTCAATATGGCCTCTTAACGGAATAACAAAAGCTTTTTCTCCATTAAAATCAAATTCAAATAACTGGGCATTGCCTTCCCTTAATACTTTAATTTTTCCTTTTCCAAGAATTTCTGCAATTCGTTTTCCTGCAATTGCTTTTTCAGATACTATTAATTTCATTCAAACCCCTAAAACCCAACTTACGATTTGATAAAACAAAAAGGATTTAAATAGAAATCAACTGAAAAAGACCTTTTCTTTGTTTGGGCAACAACCTTTTTTCTTTTTGAGAAGCAACCCTTTTTCTTTCTTTGGGCAACCTGCACTTTCTTTCTTTCGGAAAAGAAAGAAAGGGCGGGGCTAGAGCTTCTTCTGTAAAGATTGAGTTGGAAGTGCATTAGTTTTTTTTAGTTCACTTAAAACCAATTGTGTTTTAATATCTGAAATACCATCGATTAATCCTAAATCATTAATAAACCTTTCAGCTGAATCCAGGTCAGGAACAATTATTTTTGCAAGCAAATTATATTCCCCTAAAACCTGATGTAATTCAATAATATAATCAAATGAATTAAGTTTTTTCACTAAATCCTTGTGTTTCCCCATATCAGTTCTCATCTGAACAAAAATAGGGTTTTCATATCCAAGCACTTTATAATTAAGGTTTGCCCCAATAGAAGAAATGACTCCTTTTCTAAATAAGGATTCAACTCTTTTTTTTATTGCAACATCAGTTAGTTTTGCGTCTTTTGCAATAGAACTAAAAGAAGCTCTGCCATCTTCCAATAACCTTTGGATTATTGTATGATCAATTTTATCTAAACTAATAACAGCCATATCATTAATAAAACTAAACAAAAATATATAAAAAGTTTGGTTATCTAACAGATTTTTTTGTTTTTAACCCTTCTTTAAAACATTTCACAACACATTAATTTAATGGATTCAGTAATCAAACCATTAGTGCAAAAAATTGTTTTTGAATGCGAAGAAGCAGGAGCAACAAAATGGGACCTAATAAAAATAATAAAAGAATTAAATGAAATAGAAACACAAAGTGAAAGAAAACTAAAAGAAAAAGCAATTGAAATGCTGAAAGAATTAAACCCTAAAGCCGCAGAAACTTATTCTTCTTTTGACAAAATGGTTGTGTTTACCTCAAAACAAAAAATTGAAGCTTTTGACAGAGGGAATATAACTAAATCTTTACTAAAAGAAACAAAAATAAAAAGAGGATTAGCAGAAAAAATTTCAACTGAAGTAGAAGAAAAAATAAAAGATCTGAAAATATCTAATATCACTACTTCGCTGATAAGAGAAATGGTTTGTGTTAAATTACTTGAATTGGGAATGGAAGACATTCATAATCAATACACCAGATTAGGCCTGCCAATATTTGAAGTCAAAAAAACAAAAAATCATTCAAAAGAAGTGTTAACTGAATTCAACTTAATTTCAAAAATCCCAAAAAAAGCAAAAGAACTGCATTTTAGTTCAACAATTAATGTTCCATTTATAGAGGATTTTTCTTCAAAAGCTTATTCAATAAATTTGCCCTTAAAAGAAAAAGAGGAATCAGGAGAAAACATTATTCTTAATTTATTAAAAGAAGTACAGGAAAAAAACAGGTTGTTTTCTTCTTCAGTCTGCATAAATTATCTTAATTTTTGTTTGTCAAGAGCAACAGAAAAAACAAGCAAACAAAAAATAAATGAATTAATTGAATTCTTTTTTAATGCAAGTTCATTGGTTGAAAAAAAGTTTTGTGTTACAATATCCTTATTTTCCCCAGCAGAATCAAAATATAAAGCAGACAAAAAAAACATCTGGTTTTTTTCAAACGAATTTATTAAAAAATTCAATGAAAAAAAAGATGAATTAAATTTTGATGTCATTATCTGCATAGAAAACAAATTCCAGTTAAAATTGCTTGACAAAAAAAATTTTGAAAACACAATGAATTTTTTAAGCTCAAAAAACAATAATCTAAAAGCACAAGAAAAAGGATTATACATAAAAGGAAAAGGAATTTTTTCATTAACAGAAATAAACATGGAAAAAATATTTATTGAAGCACAAAACAATTACAGAAAATTAATGGATTTAACAGAAGAAACAACAAACGCAGTAAATGAATTAAATTCAGTTAAAGAAAAAGAAATAAGCGAATTCGTTGAAGTAACAGAATTAAAAAAATGCGTTTCATTATATGGAGTTTCTTCTGGTTCAATGATTTATTCAAAAGGGAATGAAACAGAAGCCAAAAGCATTGCAAAAAAAATCAGGGAAAAAATAAGAAAAGAAACAGAGAACTCAGTTGTATTAAGAAGCTTTGATTCAGTTCAGGCAAAAAACAGGTTTATAGAATTCAATGAAGAACAATATAAAATAAAATCTGAAACAAAAAAAATGAAAACAACAAGTTATGCAATTGCTTCAACAAAAAATGAATTAGAAGAATTAATAGAAAAAAACTATGAATATGTTTTGTTTAATCCCTAATCTTTATCAAACAAAACCAAGCCGAACTTTTTCATATATAATCTTGTTTTTACTATTTCAATAAAAGGCACAACAAAAAACAATACAAGCAATAAAGAAACATAATTGCCTATTAAAAAAACAAAATCAAAAACAAATTCTATTAAAGAAACAACAAATAGAAACACTGTTGACATAACAATAACTTTTAATACAGTTAAAGGATTTTTTAACAAAAACTCTGCGCTGTTTTCAATACTGTGGAATATTCTGCCTTCATCAATAACAATGCTCTGGGGCACAAAAAGCAATAACACAGAAATTAAAAACAGAATAAAAACAACCAAAAGCAAAGGAGCTTCAATAAACAGCAATAAAGAATAAACTAAATAAAAAAACAGAAAATACAGAATAAAAAACAATGCCAAAGCAAAACTGAATTTATGGAGTTTTTCACTTAAATAATAATGCATTCTCACTTTGTTTAATTTGTTTCTTACATTGAAAATTAAGAAAGAAACAAACAAAGAATAAAAAACCAGAAAAACAAGCACTGCAATCAGCTCTATAAACAAAACAGAAAAATCACCGGAAAAAACGCTGTATTCAATAAAGATTGTGCCTGAACTCACAAAAATGTTTTCAAACAAAGCAAAAAAAGAAAAAATCAAAAGAATTCCAAATAATAAATTCATTTTGAGATTCTCTGAATAATCCCTTAAAGCAAGCTGTAAAACCACTAAAAACCCCAACAAAAACTGTTAAAAACAGTTTAAATTCTTAACCTAAAAAAGTAAGTGCTAACCGCTTATAGCTTTTTTGGGGGTTGGAAGCAATGATAAGCCTTGTTGTTTCCATGTAGCAAGCATGGAAGTAATGGTTTCCATTGTTCGCGCACCGTTTTCGCGGCGCAATCCGCCT
>Ga0066639_10000460_pt1 | contig 35317 bp, 28 predicted proteins | sample CryGeyCG2114_010_2_FD_59504 | JGI IMG/M metagenome (GOLD analysis project Ga0066639, IMG submission 59504) | Groundwater microbial communities from aquifer - Crystal Geyser CG10_big_fil_rev_8/21/14_0.10 | ecosystem: Environmental > Aquatic > Deep subsurface > Groundwater | place: USA: Utah...
TGCTGAGGGCAATTTTTTTAGCATTTTTAATTTTTTTCACCACGGCTTGCATAAATTGACCTTCCCATTGCTCTTCTTCTTTTATCGGTTTGTAGGGTGGATCCGTACAGGTCTAGTGAGGAGAATTACTAGCCAATAGTCTAGTGAGGAGGAAAGTATTTAAGGCCTAGGCTGGCAATTCCCAAAAAAGAAAAGAATCCAGCACAATCTGTACATGTTGTTACGAGCACGCCGCTTCCAACTGCGGGATCCCATTTTAATTTTTTGAGTAGAATAGGAATGCTGGCGCCCGTAGCAGTGGCCACAATGCTGTTAATAATCATAGCAATGGTAATGACGACAGCCACCATAAGGTCATGCTTCCAAAAATAGACAAGAATGCCACAAAAAATTCCAGTGGCGGTTCCAATGCCTAGTCCCACTAGAACTTCTTTTAAAATCGCTTTGCCATAAGTAATAAATTTAAAATCATCTGTTGCTAGGCCTCTTGTTATAACAGTAAGAGTCTGTATGGCGGTGTTGCCTCCCATGCCAGCCACTATGTTGTTGAGCACAGCAAGTAAGATGAGCTTTTCCATAGTCTCTTCAAAAAAACCCACCACTGAGCTAGCAAGAACAGCAGTGCCAAGGTTCAAAAGCATCCATGGTAAGCGAAAGCGAATACTTCGCGAAGGCTTAGAATAAATTTTGTCATCCTCTTGTAATCCCGACATGGCATAAGCTTGAGCGGTGGCTTGCTCTTGGATGATGTCTACGACATCATCCACAGTGATAATGCCGAGTAGTTTGCGTTCGCTATCTAAGACTGGAATTGCAATTAAGTCATAGTGACTTACTAAACGTGCCACTTCGGTGTTAGGCATATCTGGTTTCACGCTGACGACCTCATGAATAGCAAGTTCCGAAAGAGGTGTTTGTGCAGGAGAGGTGGTGAGTGATCTTAAAGAAAGAACTCCTTGCAAGCGATTTTCCGAGTCCACACAGTAAACATAGTAAAGCGACTGTTCTGGAACCTTTTGTCTTAAATATTCAATGGCCTCTTGAGCGGTAAGATGAGAGGGGATAGTGAAAACCTTTGTGTCCATGATTCTGCCAGCAGAGTCTTCTGGGTAGCTAAGAAGTTGATCAAGGCGTTTTCTTCTCAGGGGATCAAGGCGAGAGAGAATGTCTTTTTGTGTATCTTCATTAAGAATCGTGAGTAAATAAGCAGCATGATCTTCGGGGCTATACGTCATCAGGCTATAGAGTTTGTTTATTTCAAGGGCATTGAAAAAGTCAAAAAGCTGAGGTGCAGGGACCTCCATGAGGGTATCCGTAGCTTTATCAATCGACATAAGAGCGTCTACTAATTGCTTTTTTTCGCGTAGGGAAAGGACGATAAAGAGTGTGGCTAAATCAGCGGCAGGTATGCGCTCAAGAATAGCCCTTAAAGGGCGATTTCTGCGCCCTCCCAGGAGCCGTCGAACTATGAAAATATTAGCAGGGTTTAGGGTCATGGCTTTTCTCCATAGTGAACCTTTTATGTACGCCCTATTTACAAAAGCCTATTATTTACTGACTTTTCGCCTATTTAGATGTCCCTAATATGGCTTTAAGCATTGCAATGGTCAAAGGTTTTGGCTATAACACTAGCCTTTTTAATGAAGGTGGAAAATAAATATGGCTAGAGATACATTGCCAATCACTTTAAAGGGCAAACAAAAATTAGAGGCAGAATTAAAGAACCTATTGCAGGTGGAGCGCCCATCTGTCATTCGCGCCATTGAACAAGCTCGTGAACAAGGGGATTTGAGTGAAAATGCTGAATATGATGCGGCAAAAGAGCGCCAATCTTGGATAGAAGGGCGTATCGCTGAAATTCAGGGACAAATAGCTGGTGCTGAAGTTGTAGACACTACTCAAATCAAATCAGATCGTATTGTTTTTGGAGCTCACGTAGTTCTGCGGGATGTTGAGACAGATAAAGAAGTGACCTATCAAATTGTTGGTGTTGATGAGGCCAATGTGAAGGAAGGAAAGATCTCTATCGTCTCTCCTTTAGTGAGAGCTCTTATTGGTAAAAAAACCGGTGACGTTATTGAGCTCAAAACGCCTCAGACTGAAAAAGAATACGAAGTCCTTAAGTTCTTCTTCCAATAAGGCTAAGGTGCGCCTCTATTTTTTGTAGCAAGCCTGCGTTATTTATATAGTTTCGAGTTAGCACGTCCATTCGGACGCTATCTTTCATTACAATTCGTGGGGAATGTTCACATGTTTTGCATCCACTGCAGCTCATGTCTCGTGCTCGACGAATTGTATCTGCTACAAATCCATACCATGTAACGGCAAGATGCATAAATAAAGACTGGTTTCGCCTGCCTCTAGAGGAGGTATGGGAAACTTTTGAAAACTACCTATTTTTTATACATCATGCTTATGAAGTAAAAATCCATGCCTTTGTTTTAATGAGCAATCATTACCATTTAATGATTAGCACTCCCAAATGCAATTTGAGTGAGGCTATGAGGTACTTAATGACAGAGGTCAGCCGTTCCATCACACGTCAATCCTCTCGCATTAACCAAACCTTTGGTGGACCATACTTTGCTGGTCTCATCGATACGGATACGCATTGCCGACATGTGTACAAATACATCTATAGAAATCCTGTCATGGCGAACTTAGCAGATAAAGTTGAGGTCTACCCCTATTCAACATTGCAGGGGTTAGTGGGTTTCAAAAAACTAATCATCCCCATCGTTGATGATTTATATTTATTTGAAAATACAAATGTAACACTTCAGTGGCTGAACAAACCCTACACAGCTTCTACACAAAATAACATTCGACTTGCGCTGAAAAAACCAGTCTTCACTTTACCTAAAACGAAAAGTCGAAAGCATAATCTACTAGAATAAGGATTGAGTTCACCCTACTTTTTGTTGCTATTAACGCACTATTGCTACAAAAAATAGAGGCACACCTTAGGAATTGAGGGTGCGGTTGTGTACGGCAAGAGCCGCCTCTTTGACTGCTTCTGAGAGCGTAGGGTGCCCGTGCATGGTCATGGCCACATCCTCTGCTGTCGCTCCAAATTCCATGGCTACGCAGATTTCATGAATCATCTCTGAGGCATTGGGAGCAATAATGTGGGCTCCAAGAATTTCATCGGTTTTAGCATCAGCCAAAATTTTCACAAAGCCATCGGGCTCACCCATAGAAATAGCTCGGGCATTGGCTCGAAGTGTGAACTGACCTTTCTTATAGTCTACCCCTGATTTTTTTAGTTCCTGTTCAGTTTTTCCAACACCAGCTACTTCAGGGTGGGTGTAGAGAATGCCTGGTACTAAATTGTATTCTACCTCAGGTTTTTGCCCTGCTATTGTTTCTGCACAGGCGACACCTTCTTCTTCAGCCTTGTGAGCCAACATTAAGCCACCAATAACATCACCCACAGCGTAGACATTGGCGCAACTGGTTTGAAAGTTATGATTCACCTCTAGAAAACCTCTTTGGTTAGGTTTTACTCCTATGGTCTCAAGACCAAGGTTATTAGTGTAGGGCTTTCGACCAACACTCACTAAAACACGATCACATTCCTTAACCTCTATTTTGTCTCCAACTTTAACACTGACTTTAACTTTTTCTCCATGAATTTCCACAGCTTGGACAGCTGCCTGCATGGAAAACTTTAGTCCTTGTTTTTCTAGGGTTTTAAATAGATGAGCGCTTAAAGCCTCATCCATATTAGGAATAATCTTATCTTGAAACTCCACAACTTCGACCTCTGAACCTAATCGGGACCATACGGAACCTAATTCAAGACCAATATAACCACCGCCAATGACAATGAGTTTTTTAGGTACACTGCTTAAGCTAAGACCACCTGTGGAAGATATCACGCGATCTTCATCAATTTTCACATTAGGAAGAGATGAAGGAACGCTACCGGTGGCAATCACAACATTTTTTGCTTTAAGAATCGTTTTTTCACCAGAACTAGAGGTGACTGCAATTTCATTGGGGCTTTGAAAAGCGCCTGTGCCGTGGTATGTCGTCACCTTATTTTTTTTCATCAGCATGGCAATACCGTTGGTGAGTGTTTCTACCACCTTGTTTTTTCGCTCAATCATTTTTTTAAGATCTAAACGCACGCTCTCGACAATGACACCATGGTCTTTGGCTTCAGAATGGGCACGGTGAAATAAATGACTCGATTCCAAAAGAGCTTTTGAAGGAATACAGCCAACATTTAAGCAAGTTCCTCCAAAGGTAGAACCCTTTTCAATGCAAGCAACCTTCATACCGAGCTGTGCGGCTCGAAAAGCACAGATATAACCGCCAGGGCCAGAACCAATGATTACCAAGTCGTACTCGTGATTTTCTGCCATATTAACCTCTCATTACTTCTTCAGCAGTGATTGTTTCTAAATACTCTTTAGCTTTCACTAAAAAAGTTACTGAGTCGCGGCCATCAATCACTCGATGATCATAAGAGAGGGCCACATACATCATGGGGCGTACCTCTACTTTATAACTGCCATTAGCCTGTTCAATAGCTTTGGGGCGCATTTCTGTTTTATGCATTCCTAGAATTCCACTTTGTGGTGGATTTAAAATAGGAGTGGAAAGTAAGGATCCAAAAACTCCTCCGTTGGTGATGGTGAAAGTGCCACCACTCATGTCTTCAATACCAAGTTTTCCAGATCGAGCTTTTTCGGCAAGGGCTCCAATATTTTTTTCGATATCTGCGTAATTTTGGCGATCAGCAAAGCGCAAAACGGGAACCACAAGACCTCGATCTGTGCTAACCGCAATGCTGGTATGAACATGGCTGTTGTAAAGAATATCAGTGCCTTCGATAAATGCATTTACTGCCGGTACTTCTTTAGCAGCAGCAACAACGGCTTTGGTAAAAAAAGACATAAAACCAAGCTTCACGCCAAACTTTTTTTGAAACTCGTCTTTCACTTTACTACGTATAGCCAGAATAGCACTCATATCCACTTCATTAAAAGTCGTTAGGGTGGCGGTAGAATGTTGTGAGTGAATTAAGCGTTCAGCAATTTTTTTACGAATGGTGCTCATGGGTTTTCGCTCTTGACCCTCTTGAAGATCGAGCTGCAAAAGGGAGTTGCCCGATGAAGTATTTGAGCTGTGTGTCGGCAGGCTTTGTCGTCCCTCACGAACGGCTTTACGTTTTGAAGGTCCAAAACCTTTCATATCGGCATTCGTTACATTACTAGTTGGGCTAGAAGCATTGTTTGAGGCTGGGGCGGGACTGGGCGATGTTTTTTCTGGGCTAGCCGATGAGGCTGGCGCACTGGCTCCAGCAGGCTTTTTTGCATCGGTGTCAATGGTAGCAACGGTGGCTCCGATGGAGACAGTGTCACCCTGTTTATTTTTAACCTTAATCACACCACTAGACGGTGCATTGACTTCCATGGTGGCTTTTTCAGTTTCAATCTCAAAAATCACAGCATCTTTATCAACCCAATCTCCATCTTTAAAATTCCAGCGGCCTAATGTGGCCTCATTGATGGACTCTCCGACGGAGGGGATTTTAACTTCGACCTGTGACATGAAAACTCCTAGTTGTATAGACCTAATGCCAAATGCTTATCATGTGTTTGGGAACACTTTATTTGTACCTGTGTTCTATTCTTTTTTCAAAGGTTTTGGCAGCTAGCCTAAGGCCGAGGGGTGACTGGTGAAGTTCGCTTAAGATGTCTAAAATAAAGTAGGTGAAGAATTTATCCCTCCTTTTATTCATTTTGCTCTTATCTCCTTTTTCGAACTCTTTAGGAGCCCCAAAAAAGGAACCTTGGACAGTGTGTACTATCACTATCAACTCCACTGAAGAGAGAGATACCTTTAAAAAGAATTTGGGTTCAGAGCAGTTCCAATTTCTTGAATTGGCTCCAGCCACTCAAGAGGGAAATCCTTCTTGGTTTGAAGATGCATGTCGAGAAGGGGTTCAGTGCGATCTTCTTGTGATCTCAGGCCATTTTGGGGGGAAATTTTTTGGGGATGATCTCAAAAGTCCTGAGTTATATTTAGATCAAATGGAAGCAGCCTCTTGCAATAATGCCTGCGATGGTATTCTGAAAAACCCTAAGGAAGTCTTCTTATTTGGTTGTAACACCTTGGCTAGCAAAGAAAAAGATCATAGGTCTTACGAGGAGCTTGTTAATATCTACACAACTGATGGTTACTCTACGTCTTTTGCGCGGCGCCAGGCCGCTATTCGCTATTCGCCCGTTGGTAGCAGCTTTAAAAGTCGTATGCAGCGAACCTTCGAGGGTGTCCCTGTTATAGTGGGTTTTGATTCTGTGAGCCCCAGAGGGGCCAATGTAAAGCCTTACTTAGATCGATACTTCCATCAGTTTCAATCGGACAAAAAAACAAACCCTCAAGATCAGTATTCCGCCTACTTAGCCAAACTTTCTTTAGAAAAAGATTTTCAGAATCTAAGTCAAAGCCCAGGGGCTCATCAGACATTAGGTGCTAAAGCGCTCAAACCCTTTCGTACTTTGACTTCCATTTTAGAAAAAAACACGACGGCGGCTGATTGCGGTGGTTTTAAAGTAGGTGAAGATCCTTTACGTGATTTGATTTGTTCCCTTCACTCAGAGAATTTAAGTCGAGAAGATCAGTTGGCTTATATTTTACGTACCTTGGATAACGATAATTTGTTAGAGGCTTGGCCAGTGATTGCCAATTACTTAAATCAGATGGATATCGATTCTTTGAGCTCCTCTGAACGTTTGATTTTGGAACAAATTAAGGCGAATAAAAATGCAAAAGAGATTTTTTTAAAGAATAAAAACCTTATTGATATTGACCAAATGACTGAAACTCGAGTGAGTCTAGAAGAAATGGGAGTTGGTTTGGGCTGGATTGATCCAGAGGCCTCAAAAAAGTTTCGATTGGCTTATCTTAAAAAAGCTTTTTCTGATGGTATTGATCGCGAAGAACTGGACGTTTTTTGCTCTATAAAAAGTGGCCTTCAGGGGCTTATCAGCAGTGAGCAATTAAAGTCTCAATCGATGAATCCACAAATTTCAAAAGCCTTAAAGTGTTTAAAACCAGGGGACCCTCATTTAGTCACATTACTATTGGAAGAAGAAATTAAAACTGGTGATCGTTGGACTGTTTATAGCGAAGATCTTTTTCGTTATCTGCCCAAAGAAAAGTATCCTGCTGAATTAGAAAAAGTTTTTTTTCAAATCATTGGCAACTCCTATGATTCAAGCACTTTGAGCCATTATATTCAGAGCAATAAAGAACAGCCTGATATGTGGTCAAAATTGGAGTCGCAGATAAAGGTAAGCTCTGCTAACGGATTTTTATTTGCACAGGGCGTTGGAGTGGAAAATCTCTCCAAATGGCCGTCCCTGGAGAGGTATGTAAAGAATAGTACATCGACTGAAAGTACATTAACTTTTTCTAAATCTATAGGTTTCTGGCTTTCTCAAAAGAAGCAGCCTCAAGAGTTTAAACAGAGGCTACAAAATCTTTTAAATCGTGATACCTATACAGAGGCTCATGAAGCACTTAAAGAAAATTTGCAGAAGTATTTGATGAAAAACTCTGAGCTTAAGGAGTACCTACAGATGATTCAGTCTTCAAAGTCTTCTGGAGCTCAGCAACTTTGGAAAGAGATCAATTATCCCTAGGAGAAGGCTTCGCTAATAAGATCTTCCAATTCCTTAGCATGGATCTTTGGCGATCCAGTGGCGACAGATGGGCTTGGTTTTCGACCTACAAAACGAAGCTTTAACCAATCGCCAGTTTGAAAAAGAAGAAAAGACCAAGCTCCCATATTCTTAGGCTCTTCTTGGCACCAAACCCAATCTTTTGCTTTGGAGTACTGGCTTTGAATTTTTTTAATTTTTTCTACATCTAAGGGATAGATTTGTTCTAAACGCACAAAGGTTGTTGTTTTATCTCTCCCTAGTTTTTGTGCTGCCTTGAGAAGGTCCCAGTAAACTTTGCCAGTACAAAAAATAACCTTCTCTGACTGAGCAGGAGCTGCTCCAGAGATTAAGATATTTTCAAAGTGACCTTCTGTGAAATCTTTTTTTCTCGATACAACCTCTGGCATTCTTAGAGGGCTTTTGGGGCTCATGATAATGAGAGGTTTTCTAAATGGTCTCAGCAGCTGTCTTCGTAAAACATGACAGTATTGCGCTGGTGTGGTGGGGTAGGCTACTTGAATGTTGCCCTCAGCACAGAGCTGAAGAAAGCGTTCAAGTCTTGCGCTGGAATGCTCAGGCCCTTGTCCTTCGTAACCATGGGGTAATAGTAGTGTGATGCCACTAACACGCGACCATTTGTTTTCACTGGCGGCGATAAATTGGTCAATCACGATTTGGGCTCCGTTTGCAAAGTCACCAAATTGCCCTTCCCATAAAACAAGCGCTTTGGGATCAGATAAACTAAAACCATAGTCAAATCCCATCACTGCATACTCAGAAAGTGGAGAGTTCCACGCTCCTAAGACACTGTTACTTTTTTGCAGTTTTTGTAGTGGTATAATTTTTTCGGCACTTTCAGCATCTGTATAGACAAGGTGCCGATGACTGAAGGTTCCTCTTCTGGAATCTTGTCCACTCAGTCGTAAGTTAAATCCATCGTTGAGAATAGAACCAAAGGCCAATTGTTCTCCAACAGCCCAATCAACAATATCTTCTTTAAGCACTAGGTCTTTGCGGTTCTGGAGCATTTTTTGTAGCTTAGGTAGTAGGTTGAAGTTTTCAAAAGGGCCATGAATAGTCTCAATAATTTCGTGAAACTGAGATTCAGACAAACTCGTATTGATAGTTTCAATCATGTCTTTTTCTGTGGCAGGTTTGAATCCTTCCCATAAACCTTTATACGGTTTGAGGACATCTGGGGATTTGCCCTCCTTAATGGGAGCTAACTCTGAGTCCAAGTGATCATGAAAATTTTGTGACATTTGCTTAGCTTCATCATCAGTCAGTACTCCCGATTGAGTGAGCTCTTCAGAGTAAGTGGCTTTGGGGGATTTTATTTTACTCATCTCATTATACATAAGGGGTTGTGTGAATCGAGGTTCGTCCCCTTCGTTATGCCCATATTTTCGATAGCAAAGTATATCAATAAAAATATCTCGACCAAATTTAGCTCTAAACTCTGCAGCTAGCTGTGCGGCAAAGACAACATATTCTGGCTTATTTCCATTAACATGAAGAATGGGAGCTTGGATACCTTTAGCGAAGTCTGTGCAGTAGACACTGGATCGGCTTTCGGGAGGTGAGGTTGTAAAGCCAACTTGGTTGTTGATTACAAAATGAATTGTTCCCCCAGTTTTATAACCTTCTACATAGGCCATATTCATGGTTTCCACTACAACGCCTTGACCAATAACAGCTGCATCACCGTGAATGAGAATGGGGAGAACTTTATTGTAATCGCCTTCATACACTCGTACTTGTTTAGCACGAGTCATTCCTTCAACAACGGGATTCACAGCTTCAAGATGGGAAGGGTTAAAAGCCAAAGACAAGTGTAGCTTTTTGCCTTTGTATTCTATGTCACTTGAAAAACCTAAATGGTATTTAACATCCCCACCACCATTATTCCGCTCATTTTTAAGTCCTTCAAATTCTGCAAACACAGCTCCATAGGGCTTTTTCATGATATTGGTAAGCACATTGAGTCGTCCTCGATGGGCCATACCAATCACAACCTCTTGGCCTTCTTGACTGGCAAAACTGTGAAGTGTGGATTGAAGGGCAGGGATGAGGGATTCTCCTCCCTCTAGAGAAAAACGTTTTTGACCAGTATAGTTTTTTTGGACAAAGCTCTCAAAGCCTTCAGCCTGAGTGAGAGTTTGTAGAATCTGTTTTTTTTCTTCAGGACTATGTTGTGGTTGGGCTTGGTTTTTTTCTAAGTTGCCACTAAACCACTGACGAATTTCAGGATTTTCAATATGCATATACTCTGCGCCAATAAAACTACAGTATGTTTTTTTAAGATGATTTTCCAACTCTTGAACTTTAAGCCCATTAAAAAAACTTTTGTTGGCTAGTTGCACGGTGGTTTTATTATCAACGCCTTTAAGTTGAAAAAGACTTTGATCTAAAGGGTTGAGTTCTACTGTAGCTGCGGACTGTAGAGGGCTTAGTTGTGCCTTATGGTGACCATACTGGCGATAGTTTTGTATGAGTTGTAAAAGTTGTGCTTCACCATTGGCAGAGGGGCTGGAGGTAAGGTTTGCTTGTGCTTGACTATCATGACCATTGGCATAGGGTATTTCTTGGTCCGTCTGTCCAAACTCCATACCATCAAAGAATAATCGCCATGTCAGAGGGACGGCATTGGGATCTTCTTGGTAGAGTGCGCGAAGTTCTTCAAGATACTCTGGTGATACACTAGATAGATAACTCATGTAGTAACCCTTTGATCCCTATATCAGGGCAGACCGATATTGATTGCTTAAATCTTTATCGGTCTGTTGCGGCAGACCTTTTATGGATCAAAGTCTAGCATAAAGAACTAGAGCTGTGAAAGGAACTGGGAATTTTTTGTGATACGACCTTTTTTAGCAAGATGTTGCTCCCACTCGCCAAGAATCTCAATGGTACGACCTTGAGACAGCTGAGTTTTCAACTTTCCAAGCTCCTCTTTGCTGAGACTTTTTTGTGGAACCTGCCGGTCTTTCAATTTGAGAACAAAAACTTTTGAGGCGTACCTAACCACACCGCTAGGCAGAGGCTCTTCTTTTGTTAGACCAAGGGCTGCCTGATGAAAGTCTTCGATGGCCCCCACCTTCGGCACTTCAGGGGTTTTAGCATCAAAGAGACCAGTGTTTTGCCATTGAAGCCCATATTGAGAGACCAGCTGGTTCAGCTCTTGGCTTTTATTTTTGCTATTAGATTTAAGTATTTCATTAGCTTTCTTTGCGAACTCACTGGTTTTATTCTCAAAAACCAATTTCTTTGCAATATTTAACTCCACTTCTTTTAGCTCTTTTGAGGTGGCTTTTTTCTTATCAAGCACTTTAATAATATGAAAACCATACTGTGTTTTTATAGGCTGACTGATAATGTCAGGACTTAGCTCAAAGGCGACCTTTTCAAATTCTGGAACCATTCGACCCTTTGAAAAATAACCTAAATCACCCCCCTTGCTTTTTGTCGCAGGGTCTTCACTGGTCTCTTTGGCGACTTTTTCAAAGTTTTCTTTTTTAAGTCTTTCATGGATTTGTTCGGCCCGTACTTTTGCCTCAGCTTCTTTTCCTGGAAGGCTACGGATCAGAATATGACGAGCACGAATTTGTTCTGGCTCAGAGTACTGCGAGAGATTTTTTTGGTAGTAACTTTCGACTTCATTTTTATGATCAGTTAAAAAACTCTGTGCTTCACTTTGACCCACACGAGTCCATTGATTTTTATCATCTGCGTCAAAACCTACAAAATCCACACTCACCTTTGTATTTTGGAGCTTGTCGTAGGTCGCCACCTCTTGCTCAGAGGGCTCAAAAACCAAAGAGATTAACTCACGTGCATGGTTTAATTGAAGAGAGGAGCGTAGGCCAGCTTCAAATTGAGCGGCAGTGGAGCGGGATTGTTGGATGTAGGCTTGATAAATTTCTCTCTTAAATCGGCCGTCTTGATAAAAAGCTGGGATGCTGGTGATTTGATCTCGTATTTCGGAGTCTGTAACGTGAAAGCCTTGTTTTTCGGCGCCTTGAGAGAGAAGCTTTTCAGAGATCATGCGATCCAAAACCATACTTTGGAGTCGTGCTTTTTGTTCCACAGGCATCTTTTGAACACCTCCAAAAAGGGAAGCGTAGAACTCTAGCTGTCGATCTGACTCTCGTTTAAAATCCATAAGAGAGATCACGTCATTGTTCACTGTGGCAGCAAAGCCCGAGGAGGGAGCATCTACACTGCCTACACCCCAAAAAACGAAGACCACAATAATGGTTCCAAAAATAAGCCAAATCCCAATGGTCTTTAGCAAAGAGGTTTCTTTTTTGGAATGAGTCTGTTTACGGATCGTATCGAAAAAAGCTTTTAGCATTCTAACTCCTTTTGGGTCGACATTTGGTGTCTGATTTAGAATAATGAACAAAGGCTCCTCAGGGATCAAGAAGATTGTGGAAACGGGGGGCTGCTTTTGCTAGTCTAAGAGAAATAAAAGCTATGACCTTGTTGACCAAGGATAGGGTGGGGGTTGCTTAGTGTTTAATTTTTTTCAAATTGATATAAAAAAAGCCCTCTTGATCATCTTTGTCATTTCTTTGCCACTTTTATCCATTAATTTACAAAGAGGGCCCGATGAACCAGCGTGGTATTTAGCCCCAGTTTCGCTTGTGAGCGGTGTGGTGGTGAATGGTTATGCAAATTTCAGCCAAGGGGTGAGATCCACACTCTCCACATACGTTAATCTCATAGATATTAAAAAAGAAAATCGTCTGCTGACTAGGGAGCTTGATGAGCTGAAAGCTCAGTTAAACCAATTAGAAGAACTTAAGCTCGAAAATCAAAGGCTTAATAAGGCCATTGATTTTCAGCAAAAGGCTCCTATGAAGCTAGTGGCGGCAAAGGTGACTGGCCTGGATCTGATGCTTGAGCATCGTACGATTCGTATTAATCGTGGCACAGAGCATGGTGTTACGAAGGGGCAGGCGGTCATCACCTTTGATGGTGTTGTAGGTTACATATACAATGCAGAGCCGCGCTCCTCTCAAGTTCTTGTTCTCACCGATCGTTATGCTGTCATTGATGGAATTGTTCAAAGAACTCGTGCTAGGGGCATCGTTGCTGGGCGAAGTGTTGATCGCTGTCAGTTAAAATATCTCCATCGATCCGATGACGTTGTCGTTGGAGACTTAGTGGTGAGCAGTGGTTTAGATAATATTTTTCCAAAAGGATTTCCTGTCGCTCGAGTGATTTCTGTTGAAAAGAAAAATTATGGTGTGACTCAAAAGGTAGAGTTAGAACCTGTGGTGGACCCTTCTCGTTTAGAAGAAATTTTTGTGGTGATAAGGGTGAATAACGAAGAGCCTCTACAAATGACTCAAACCACAAAACAGGGTGGGTGATCATGACAGAGAGACGCCGGCTTTTATTTCGTTTTGTGGTCTTCGCAGTATTGTTATTGTTATTGGCAGGTCTGCAAACGTCTTTTTGGCATTTTCTTTTTGGCTATCTAACTCCCCCCGCTCTTTGGCTAAGCCTTTTCATATATTTAATGATTAACCGCAATCTTGTGGAGGCCCTCTTTTCAATTTTAATTCTTAGCTATTTGTTATCTGTGTTTACTTCTATGAATCCTGGCCTCTTAGCAGGACTAAATATAGTCCTGCTGTTTCTTGTTCGCTCCATTAAGTCTCGACTGTTTACTCCTAACTCATTTTATTATGCCACGATTGCGTCAATGGGATGTTTGGTTTTTCAATTGGTAGAGTTGGTATTCTCTCAATTTTTTGTCAGTGTGCCTGTCGTGGGTATTAACTGGGTGGCTTGGATTATACAGGTTTTGATGACCTTTGTTGTGAGCTTTATTATTTTCCCACTTTATAAATCTATTGATTACATATTGAGTGATGAAGCGAAGGAAGAGTGGAGGGGCTTGAATTGAGTGATTACTTAGCCAATCCAGAAGAAACAAAAGAGTACGGGTCACGTTTTCGGCTTATGTATTTTGCCATTGCCGCTGTGATGGCTATTTTTGGTTTTCGTCTGTGGGTTTTGCAAATCATTCAAGGGAATGAGTTAAGAAACTTTTCTGAGCAAAATCGAATAAAAGAGAATTTTATTCCAGCCCCACGAGGAATGATTTTTGATCGTAATAATAGTATTCTTGTGGATAATAAACCTGGATTGGTAGTGACCCTCACTCCTCAGTATGTCGTGGATTATGAAAAAACAGCACAGGCAGTGGGTGAGACAGTGAATATCAATGCCACCAGTATTGTGAATAGACTAAAAATTAGTCGCCGTAGGAATGGTCATTTTTTTCCTGTGCGTATTAAAGAAAATGTGACAATGGATGAGGTGGCCCGCTTAGAACGGCTGCGCATGGACTACCCTGGCTTGGATATCGATATGGGTATTCGGCGTAGTTACCATTTAAATGAAAGTGGAGCACAGTTATTTGGTTATGTGGGTGAAATTTCTGAGGAGGAATTGAGACGCATTAATGCCAAACGAGAGCGTGAGGATTACCTGAAGCAGGGTGAACTCATTGGTAAGGCTGGTCTTGAGCACATGTATGATCGTGAGCTTCGTGGGCAACGTGGTCTTCAATTTGTGCAAGTGGATGCCCGAGGCCGAGAGGCTGAGTCTAAAGAAAATGATCTTCTAAAGGATATGCCAAGGTTTTTAGACGCAGACCCAGGTGTAAACCTGGTGTTGAATATTGATAAAGATGTTCAAGCAGCCACTTACAAAGCTTTTGTAGAAGAGAATAAAAGGTTGGGAGCTGTGGTAGCTATGAACCCCAACAACGGTGAGGTTTTATCTTGGATCAGTTCTCCTGCATATAATCCCAATGAATTTTCTCACGGTATTTCACCTAGGGTATGGGCGGAGCTTGCCAATGATCCCTTTCAAATTTTAAGAAATAAAGTCATTCAAACTCATACTCCACCAGGGTCTACCTTTAAAGCCATTGTTGCCCTGGCAGCTCTTCAAGAAAAAGTGATCACTCCTAAAACATCTTATTTTTGTCGGGGCTTTTTAAAATTTGGCCGTCGGAACTATCATTGTCACTCTAGAGGGGGACATGGGGATGTTAACGTATACCAAGCCTTAGAGAAATCATGTGACATCTATTTTTATCGCCTAGGAATGGCTTTAGGCATTGATCGCATTGCCAAATATGCAGATGCACTTGGCTTTGGACATCGCACAGGGATTAAGCTTGCCGGTGAAGTTCCAGGGCTTATGCCAACGGAAGCATGGAAGAAAAAAGCCATCGGAGAAGAATGGCAGCCCGGTGAAAATTTAAGTAATGCTATTGGGCAGGGCTTTGTGCTTTCGAATCCTTTGCAACTGGCAGTGGCCTATGGGGCCATTGGCACTGATGGCAAAGTTTATAAGCCCTTTGTTGTAAAAAAAGTGGTGAATAACAATGGAGAGGTTTTAAAAGAATATCAGCCAGAACTTGTTAAAGATCTCAGTCAACCTCAAGAGGACGGGACACACATTGATCTTGAAAACTTTGAAATTGTGAAAAAAGGTTTAAAACTCGTAGCCAATGGCGATTCAGGTACAGCTCGATGGTATAAAATTCCTGGAGTGGAAATGGCAGGTAAAACTGGCACCGTACAGTTATTTTCTCTCTCTGCAGATCAAGTGTATTCTAAATGTGAGAACCGACCAATTCGACAGCGACATCACGGTTGGTATGTTGCCTATGCTCCGGCTGATAAACCTGAAATAGTAGTTTCTGTTTTGGCAGAGCATGCTGCCACGGCTCTAGCGGTGGGGCTCCTGTTGCAAGAGATGTGATTCTAGCTTATATGAAAAAATATCATCCGGACTGGTTAAAGGATAAAGAGAAAACAAAGGTTCAGGTTATAAAAAGCCCGGCCAATGAGGGGGGTGAGTAGCCATGGATTATTCAATGAAGGTTGAAGAGAGAACCTTATTTCGGAAAATAGATATTAATTTTATTCTTGTTGTACTTTCGCTTAATTTGATTGGATTGATCAATCTTTATAGTGCGACTCATGGAGTTCATGATGTGAGCACAGATTCACTATTTATCGCACAGGTGTTTTGGATTGTCTTTGGTTGGGGACTTTTCTTTCTTCTGACTTTTGTGGACTACCAAATTTTTGCTCGTTGGGCCTACATCATTTACGGTGGTAATCTTTTACTATTAGTTTTGGTGGCTCTTTTTGGAAAAGTGGCATTGGGGGCCCGTCGCTGGATTGACCTGGGATTCTTTAGTTACCAGCCGTCAGAAACTATGAAGATTGCTCTCGTTTTTGTTTTAGCTCGTAATTTGATGTTAAAAAGCAAACCAGAGGGGATGGGCGTAAAGGAACTTTGGTTTCCTTTATTTCTTGTGGGTGCCCCTTTTATATTAACCGTAAGGCAGCCAGATTTAGGAACAGCCATGATGTTAATGGCCATTCCTATGACCATGATTATTTTTGCAAAGGTGAATCGACGGATTTTGATTTCCTGTGCGCTTGCCGCTGCCATTGCCTTACCCATTGCCTGGAGTTTTGGACTTAAAGAATATCAAAAACAAAGAATCATTACTTTTTTAGAGCCAGGAAAAGATCCTCGAGGCGCCGGGTATAACAGCATACAATCTAAAATTGCTGTGGGGAGCGGACGCTTTTTCGGCAAAGGCTTTCGTAAAGGAACACAATCGCAACTAGAGTTTTTGCCAGAGAGACATACAGATTTTATCTTTAGCGTTTTAAGTGAAGAACATGGATTTATTGGTAGCATTACCACCATTGCATTGTTCTCTATTTTACTATTTATGGGCATAGGCACAGCCTCGCAGGCTCGTGATAAGTTTGGTGCTCTTTTGGTCATTGGGTGTTTGGGCTATGTGTTTTGGCATATGTTCATTAACATCGGAATGGTAACGGGCTTGCTGCCCATTGTGGGGATTCCACTGCCACTTCTTTCTTACGGAGGCTCGGGTATGTTGACCACAATGGTTGCTTTAGGAATTGTATCCAGCGTGGCCTACCGTAAATTTTTGTTTTAAGGAGTTGGATTTGTCTAAACCCACCACGCGCAGACAGTGGATACTACGGGCATCAAAAGGCGCTCTGGCTTTAGGCGGTCTAGGCGTTTTAGGATCCCAAGCTTTGGCCTCAAAGGCCGACTCTTCAAAAGAGAAAATCTATCATTGGAAAATGGTTACCACTTGGCCCCCTCAGTTTCCTGGTTTGGGAACAGGGGCTGAAAAGCTAGCTCAAAATATTGAAACACTCAGCGGGGGAAGAATAAAAATCAAAGTCTATGGCGCAGGGGAACTCGTACCCGCCATGGGTGTTTTTGATGCTGTCTCTCGAGGAGTGGCCGAGTTAGGACACGGAGCCAGTTACTACTGGCAGGGAAAGCATCCTGCCTGTACTTTTTTTGCCTCGGTTCCGTTTGGTCTCACTGCTGATGAAATGAATGGTTGGATTTATTATGGTGGTGCTCAACAACTTTGGGATGAGGTCTATGCTCCCTTTCATGTAAAAGGTTTTGCAGCTGGTAATACTGGTGTGCAAATGGGGGGCTGGTTTAATAAAGAGATTAAAAAGGTAGAAGACTTCAAGGGTCTTAAGATGAGAATGCCAGGTCTTGGAGGAGAAGTGCTCACAAAACTGGGCGCCACTGTTGTGACACTGGCGGGAGGCGAGATCTTTCAAGCCTTAAAAACAGGATCCATCGATGCCACCGAATGGGTGGGGCCATATAATGATCAAGCCTTTGGACTTCATAAGGCCGCACAGTACTATTATTGGCCTGGATGGCATGAACCAGGCACAACTCTAGAATGTATTATTAATAAAAAACTTTTTGAAAGTTTGCCTAGTGATTTGCAAAAGGTGATAGAGATCAGTTGCCAGGCTGCAAATTTAGATATGCAGTCAGAGTTTACAGCTCGCAATGCACAGGCTCTGGCTAACCTTGTAGTAGAGCATCGAGTGAAGATAAGAAAATTTCCTGAAGAGGTTTTAAAGGAGATTGATAAAATCTCTCAGGAAGTGCTTTTAGAGTATTCCAAAAAAGATAAACTTACAGGCAAAGTCTATAAACACTTTATGAATTATCGTAAGGCCTGTATGGCATGGATAAAAGTGGCAGAGCAGGGCTACTCCTTGGCTCGTTCTTTGAGAGATCGTACTGGGGATGTCAAATAAGGAAGCTCCATGAATCAAATTTCAAGCTGGCTGGGTAAAAAGACTTCCATTCTAGTTTTATGTATCAGCCTTGTGATGTTTGTTACCGTGATTCTGAGATATTTTTTTCAAACTGGCTGGGTTTGGATGCAAGACCTAGTGATTTACATGAATGCTATTGTTGTTTTTGTGGGCGCCACTGTGGCTTTATCTAGAGATGCACACATTCGGGTAGATATTTTTTATCGAGAAAAAACTCCACGTCAGCAGGCTCTACGAAACATGATGGGGGTAATTTTATTTTTATTACCAACCTGTGGACTTATTTTTTGGACTTCTTTTGAATTTGTAAAAGACTCCTGGAGTATTTTAGAAGGAGCCCGTGATGTGGGGGGACTGCCGCTCGTATTTCTTTTAAAAACTTGTATTCCATTATTAGCTCTGGGCCTTCTTTTGCAAGGAATGAGTCTTTTGAAGGACTCATTCAAAATTTGGAGATCGCCAGATGTCTAGTGAAGTTTTAATTCTGTGCATGTTCTTATTTATTTTTATGACTTTGTTTATCGGGTTTCCTGTGGCTTTTACTTTATCTGGAGCTTCATTGATCTTTGCTCTTATAGGTCATGGTTTTGGACATTTTGATTTAAATTATTTTTTTCTTTTGCCTGAAAGAATTTACGGGGTGTTTTTTAACGAAGCCCTTCTTGCTGTTCCACTTTTTGTTTTTATGGGGATGCTCCTAGAGAGATCTAAAATTTCTGAGCGCCTGTTATTAACCATGTCGAAAATGTTTGGTTCTTTACGCGGGGGCCTGGGAATTTCTGTTTGTCTTGTGGGAGGACTGCTGGCAGCATCTACAGGGATTGTTGGGGCCACCGTCGTGACGATGGGCTTGATCAGCCTACCGGCTATGCTTCGCAGTGGGTACTCTCCACGTTTAGCCACTGGAATTATTTGCGCTTCTGGAACTTTGGGACAAATCATTCCACCCAGTGTTGTTCTTGTGATTTTGGGAGATGTTTTAAGCTCTTCATACCAAAAGGCTCAATTGTCCTTAGGAAACTTTGCTCCTGATTCTGTGTCCGTTGGAGATCTTTTTATTGGAGCTATCATTCCCGGTAGCCTCCTAATGGTATTTTATATTTTGTATGTTCTTTTCATTAGCTATTGGAAGCCCGAGCGAGCTCCCACCCCTTCAAAACAAGAGAGTTTCAAGGAGCTATGGCCAGAGATTCTGGCGGCTATGTTGCCAGCGCTGAGCCTCATTATTCTAGTATTGGGTTCTATTTTGGGAGGTATAGCCACTCCCACGGAGGCTGCCAGTGTGGGGGTTGTGGGGGCTTTATTTTTAGCCCTGTATCAGAAAAAGCTCCATTGGGGTCTCATTAAAGACAGTTGTTTGAGCACTTTAGAGACAACGGCCATGGTGTACACAATTTTTTTTGGAGCCAGTGTATTCTCTCTCGTGTTTCGTGGTCTTGGTGGAGACGATGTGATTCACCATTGGTTTGACCAATTGGGGGGAGGAGTGAACACCGCCATTTTTGTGGTAATGGTGGGCACTTTTTTACTGGGATGTTTCTTAGATTTTTTTGAAATCATTTTTGTGATGGTTCCCATTGTGGGGCCTGTGCTGATGAAAATGGGAGTGGACCCCGTTTGGCTTGGGGTACTTTTGGGGATTAATCTTCAAACTTCATTCTTAACTCCCCCCTTTGGCTTTTCGCTTTTCTACTTGCGGGGTGTGGCTCCTGCCTCTGTGAGAACCATCGATATTTACAAAGGAGTCATTCCCTTTGTACTGATTCAGATTGCAATGCTAGTTTTATTGCAGGTTTTTCCAGAGATGGTGACTTGGTATAAAACGCTAGAAGTTCAGCATCGGCAAACACAAACACCTTTGGAATTTCGTGTGGGGGGAGATGCTCCGGGAGTGATCCCTGATCTGAAGTCCAGTGATTTTGACTTTGATCCTTCACTGATAGGGAATTGAGTTTTTGGACTTTTTTGTACAATAAATAGGCTTTTGTGTACTCATCACGTAGGCGTGATTCGCCGAGGGAATTAAAGTTTTTAAAAATAATCTTTAATGACTCTCTCAAACTTCTTCTTACTTTTTGGTCGCGATAAAAATAATCTGTGGGCCATGGGTTATTTTCAAAAGTTATTAAAAACCATTGCCAGACATGTCGGTTAGTTTGTTGTGCCGATGAGGCAAGGAGCTGAAGCATGGCTTCAGGCCCTAGGGTGGCATATAACTGATAGGTGGGAACTCTATTCTCCTCCACTTGATTAAGAACTTTTCGAAAATGATCAATGTGCTGGTCGCATATTTGTTTTGTGTTTCGAATATCTTTGGCAATTTTTTCTTCGTCTCGCAGGTATTTGTTTTTAAAATAACCCAAACCAAAGTTTGTGTAGAGGGGATTATCATTGCCAGTGATGCTAAGGATATCTTGGGTGTAGCTACCGCAATTGTTCGTAAAAAATTGGTATTGAAACTTATGGTAATAGATTTTTTGGGCACAAGAAATTCTCTCGATCACTACAGATTCGGGCTCTTGGGACTTTAGAGGCATAGGCTGGCAAACAATATGTGAGTTTTGTTCTATACGACGAAGGGGGGAGGTGGCTTGGGGGTCGTTGGTCTCCATTCCACCATTATCTATCCATAGAGCAATATGTAAGGCTGGAGTGAAGTATTGCCAAGGAGTGATTTTTTCACGGAAGGCCTGACCTAAGTTAGCAGTGCAGATTTCGATTCTTCGGGAGCTGCGGTGTTTGTTATATGTGATGGCTTTAGTAAGAGCGCTGGCATCCATCACAAGGCCATTGAGGGCATTGAAGAAATGAATTTGAGTTTGAGATAGTTCTAGGATCTGGTTTTCAGGGTCCAGTTTTTTAAAGTCGTCCCAGTTCAAAACGAGATCACGGGTGTTGTAGTAGCGTTGCAGAAAAGAGCCATGAAGCACAATTTGCTTGGCATAATCTAGTCGACTCAAGTTTGGTGATGAAGATTTAGTGCCCCATAAGGTGGTGATTTGTTCTTTGCGTTCAGTGGGGACATCGGGGAAAAGGCTCACTTGAGCTTGCACTCCGGTGGACAGAAGAGAAAAAAGTGTGAATAACAATAGAGTCTTCATGTTTAGAAAAAATCCAATAATGGAAAATAGGGAATGGGCTCATCATCAGGTTTATTACGAGTTTGAGTGTCATTGTAACCAAGTTGCCCATAGTTATTATTTCCCCAACATTTGGTAGAGTCATCATTGAAGAGCGCGCAGGTGTGATTATCCCCCACAACTAATTGTTTGATATTATTGAGAGGCAGAGGCCCTACTTCTTTGAGGAGTTTATGGCTACCTGTCTCACCATAACCGAGCTGTCCCTTGAGATTGTCCCCCCAACATTTAGCAGTGCCGCCGTTGAAGAGTGCACACGTGCGACTATCCCCTGCAACAAGTTGTTTGATATTGTTGAGAGGGAGAAGCTCTACTTTTTTATATTCATATCTACTTGCATATCCATACCCAAGCTCCCCGTTGATATTCTCCCCCCAGCATTTAGCGGTGCCGTCGTTGAGGAGTGCGCAGGTATGATTATCCCCCACAACTAATTGTTTGATCTTATTAAGAGGCAGAAACCCCACTTCTTTAAGGAGTTTATGGCTACCTGTCACACCATATCCGAGCTGTCCGTATTCATTCTCCCCCCAGCATTTAGCGGTGCCGTCGTTGAGGAGTGCGCAGGTATGCATATTTCCTACAACTAATTGTTTGATATTATTGAGAGGCAGAGGATCTACTTCTTTGAAGAGTTTAAAATAATTGTCACCATAACCGAGCTGTCCGTAATCATTGTCCCCCCAACAAATTGCCTTATGTGTGTCTTTGTTAAAGATACAGGTAGAATAAGTGGCAGCCATTATTTCTACATCAACACTGGTGAGCTTGTCTGATTTTTTTTCTACATAGATATCCCATAGTTTTTTAAAACCTCGAGCAAGGCGCGGAAGTATAAAATCGTTTTCTTGCTGAGTTTCGAGTTTTAGATAGTTTTCAAGAAGGGCCTTGCCTTGAGAGATCCTGAGCTTTGGATGCCTTTGTCCACTTTGAAAGTAATAACTCCAATTTTTATGTCCACTGACATTGTAGATATCTGTAAGGCGCTCGCAGGTTAAAGGAGCCATGTTTTGCTGGTGACAACCTAAACAAGAAGTCTCCATTTGTGGAACCACAATTTTATCGTAATAACTTTGAAACTGGCAAAAGCTATTGGTTTTAGCACTAGAGCTTAGTTCAATGTTATTGAAACTGAATTGGATGAGACTCTCTTTTGTGATGGGAGTTTGGGCGGGAGCATAGAGTAGAGTGGATGTTTGTAGCTCCTCTCTGCACGGCCCAAAGGCTGCCTCTTGAAGCTTTGCATACTCATCTTCTTTGCCATCCACAAGTATTTTAAGATCCCGCACACGCACTGTCTGCGAGGCTGTGCTGCACACTCGAAGATTTTTTACTTTCACATAACCTAGGCCCTGGCTGCTAGCTTCGTGAGCCTCGAGGAGGGCTTGAACTTTTAAGCCCTTATAACCAGGGATGTTCAAATCCAGTTGCCCATTCTGAAATATTTTAGCTGCGCCACTCACAATATTTTTTGCAGACGATTTTTGACAAGTTTTGATTTCTGTTTCTATCCAAGGTTTCACAAGTGCCAGTAAATCTTCACTTGTGGTTTTGCACTCTACCCCCATACTCGCACAGTGGTTATTGCCCCCTGTTTGAATAAAAGGAGTTTTTTCAAGGCCCTCAAGTTTAGGGGTGTCGGCGAGTTGCAATAGGTTTTTGATCATTTTATAGCCTGGCAACAGGATCTGCCACAGAGTGGCTGGGCCCAGGGCCTTGACCGCCGTGACATGTGGCGCAGCTAGTGCGTAGCTTTTGATGAAGACCTTGGGTGAAGCTTTGAAGCCCCTCAGGACAGGGCTCCGATTGTTGAGCCAAGGCAGGGCTCAAAAATACAAAACTGATCGAGAGGGCTAAAAAGCCCTTAAAAAGGGGGTGGTTTTTCATAGCTTTTGATAAAGCAAGGCCGGGGCCAGCAGACGCTCTGCTCAAAGCCATTAAACTCTCAATGAAACCAATAATTTGTTTAGTTTATTGACAGCTTCCAAAAATGGGCTAACACCAAAAAATCAATCCTCAGAGCATTCTAAACGCACCTGAAGGGTATGTCCCTCTTTGGCACCATCCCAATAAAGGTATTCGCTTTCTTGAATGGATGTTGTTTTTGTCATCCCTCCAAATGGAATTTCTAAGGCATTTTTTTCGTAGATATTGCTCTGCCCATGGCGAACCACATAGCGATTGTTTTTTCTTTCGATCTCCACCACATAGTTAAAATTTTGCCCTTGCACGCGACTGGCATCGGTCTTTACAAGTTCAGAAATACTTTTGAAGGCTAACTTGAATAACTTTGGCTCCTTAATGGGATCTGCGTTTGGATACTCTGTTTCGTAAGCAAGAACAGGCATAGCCACCACTCGTTTTTCTTTGGCGTCCAATTGAATTTGCATAGACCCAGTGGCGGAAGCCTCTAGCTTTACATTATCCCCTCGGTTGTCGGTCACTGGGGTAATGGTGCAAGTGGCCTTGGCTAAAGCCATGGAAGTTCCTAGCGCCGGAGATAGCACCAGCGTGAATAATGACAATTTTTTCATACATAGCTCCTTTTACATCCTTTCATGGTTGGTGCCAGGAAAGGTCCAGACTCTGTCTTCAAGCCCCAACAGATTTGAGGTCGCTGGATCAGAGTCATCTGTAGGCCTGTAATTGCACGGCCAGTGCCATAACAGCTGGAGTCAAAAAGCATCTTTTTAGTCGCCTGTGGCTCTAGGATTTTGTACTTTTTGCGGACTTCAAAAAAAGGGGGAATGGATGGTTCGTTTACTGGCTTTTATCCTAGCAAGTTTTTTTGCGTTATCTTTCGCAATGGCTGAGGCAGTGAGTCTTCGTTGGACATTTCACGAGGATACAAATGCTGAACTTCAGCATGTTTTGAATGTGATCAATCAGAACACTGGAGATCACTACACAGATCGAGACTTTCGTGAGTTTGAATCTCGAAAGTTGGCCACCTCTAACTACTATTTTTATTTACAGATTGGTGGAACGATACCAATTCAAGGGCGCTCTTTAAGAATTTGGACCGATGACAAAGGTCAGTTAGTTCAAGTAGAGGCCGTCTTAGAAAGCAAAAAGTCTGTAGAGCAAAAAGTGGCCGCCTATAAAGTTTCTGGCATTAGTATTCAAGCTATTACCTCCATTTTAAACTCTCGCACTACTATGGCGATTGTTCGATCTTACTTAGAAGGATCTGAAGATCCTCGAATTTTTAATGTGAGTTGGAGAGAGGAGTGGTTGGGCCATACCATCACACGTTATGTGAAGGTCAAATCGCGTCGCGGTGAACATCATCTTTGGATTGATTCTAGCAATGGAATTATTTTGAAGTCCTATTACGAGGCGTTTCCTCAAATAGATTTACCAGCCATGGTTTACCCTATTTATGAACAGCCAGAAGACTCTACAACAACCATGCCGCGAACTCCTGTGATTTTGAAAAATTTAAAAGATCAGATTGTTGTGAGCACAAAAGATCCATTTTCAGATTTACGTAAAAATCATTATTACGAAGAAATGTTAGATCCTATTTTAGGCCTTATGCCGGAGTATCAAGCGAAGGGCTATTGGTCTAGCGTGTGGTTAAAACAAAAAGCTGGAGAGATCATTCGTACTCTTCCAAAACAGAACAATGATTTTAAAACTGGTATGGTCTTAGAGGGGCCCTACGCCACCATTAACTTGCATCCCGATGTGGTTAGTAAATTTAAAAATTTATCATTTAAACCACAGCCATCTCCCCAGTATAAACCGAACTGGATATCTCACTTGGAAAATGGCAAAGATGTTTGGGAGCTTATTCCACAGGGATCTTTGCGCGGTAAGCCCATCAAGAATGTTCAAGATCTTTACTTAAGGCCTGCAGATCGTCTTCCAAATCATGATCCTGTAAAGTATATTAACTCTGGTTTTGATGAGGTTCAGGTGTATTGGGCCATCAACAAACTTGTTGAAAGCCTTATGCAAAGAGGTTTTGTAGATCCAGAGCTTAGCACTCGCCCATGGAATGCTTTTCTTTTTGATCCAGATATTTCATACAGAAACAATGCCTACTACACAGACGATACCATCAACTTTACAACATACACTGGTGATAATGCGAACTTTGCCAGAGACAACCCTACAATTTGGCATGAGCTAGGCCACGGTGTAATGGATCGACTGATGGGTGATTACATCACTTTGGCTGATACCGGTGGTCTGAGTGAGGGCATGGCGGATTTTATTGCTCAGCTCGTAGTGCAGGACGTGAGTGATGGAAAAGATTTTGAAGGTTCTGAGAACTTTCGTATTAAAAATAAAATTGGTTTTCATTTGACCAATGAAGTGCATGACGATGGAGAGGCCTACGGCGGCACCATGCATGATTTTCTATTATTGGCTCTTGAAAAGTATGGAAGAGATGGGTTATCGAAAGTTGTAGATCTCACTTTAGAAGCCATGAGATTGAGTCGTAATCATCCAGCACTCACTGCCCAAGAATGGTTTAACCATATGCTCTTTGCCGATGAAAGATCCTCTCATTTTAGATCTGCTGGTGAGTTGGGGGATCTTCTTATTACAGCTTTAAAAGGTCGTAACTACCGCTTTGATGACGGCGAACCCGCAAGTTTTAATTTGTACGCTGAAGGGCAGCTTGTAGACTCCAAAGGGCCGGGATCTCGCCCTCAACCTATTTTGCATCAAATAGCAAAAGCAGATTCGGTGACTTACAACATGAAGGTTCAATTGAAGAGCACTGAAAGTTATCATTTTAAGTACCCAGTGACTGTGAAGGTACAGCTTGAAAAAGGACCAATTCAAGGAGCTATTCATTGGCAAGATCAAAGCGACACTCCTATTTCTTACACTCTTAACTCCGAGGCTGATGTTGTGGAGTTTCAACTAAAGGCTTTTGGTCAGTGTGATGAAATCAATAGAGATGATGGATCCTGTGTGGACTTTGCATGGGTGCAGATTTGGAACAATGGTGAAACAGCCAAACCTGTGGCTAAAAAACGATTCTACCTACGTATTAAGGCGACGGACGCCCGCTAGTTGATAAAGCCGAGGAGCTCTCCAGGCGATAGACCACGGAGCTCTTCTTTTGTTTGGGATCGTTGATAGAAAGATTATCAACGATCTCCCACTCCAAAGCGTCCTTTAATTCGCGAATAATAGAGGCATTGCAGGTTTCAATTTCACTACTGTCTCCATCTAGAATAGAGGTGATGAGATTCACTTCTTTAATAATAGTGAGCTTCTGATCTTTTAATCGCATTGCCACTTGTACTGTTTTTCTTACGAGTTCACTGGTCCCGGCCTCGCCTTTGTAGTATTTAATAAAGAAAATATTTTTACTTTCAAAACCAATAAGATCTATGCATTGAGCCTCAGGTCCACTAACTTCCAAATTAAGATGTTGCAGTTCTTTTTTATTTTTTTGCATAGAAATTTTTAATGGACCCTTGTCACCAATAATTTCGATACGGCCTTGGCTCCATGTGAGGGGCTTACAACCAATGCGAGCTCTGGGTGGATTTTGAGTACAAGTTTTTTCCATTTTTTCTGGAGAGTCAGAACCTGCAATATGAGCAGGCTGAAGAGCTTCTTGAGTTGGCAGGGGAGTATTTTCTCTGGTGCTTTGTGCAAAAACACGATTGCCAATGGAGAGGTAAGCAAACACCAGAATCGTAAAAGCGATTTTTATATTTTTCATTTGCCACTTCTCCTGAAAATACTTTGATCATTATAGAAGGTCATGCAACGTTGGGCGGTGAGTGATTTTCCATCAATAGAAGGAGGCGTGCTACGAACAGGCATGCCATGAAACTTCGTGCAGTTAGGGGGATTGTTAGAGGTGAGCCTTCCTCCTTTATCATAATTACAGCCAGAAAAAGATGTATAATAGGCTGCCTTAAATTTTTCTTTTCCATCTATAAACTTTTCAGGACGGAAAACCATGTCAAAACAAGAGTTACGACAAGAGTTAAAGGCCTGAGCATCGGTGCTGGAGGCTGGAAAACTTTTACCATTCCCCGCGTAGAAATTTTGGCCTTCTTCAGCGGGGGGGCAGAGAGCTCTTCGGTATCCCTGATTGCTGTTATTTCTCCAAAGGTTCCATACAGAGTACTGCTCTGACTTCAGCATGACGTTCATGTATGGATTTTTTAAAAGAGGATCGTCAGTGGGGCTGGCAAAGTACTCAAAACCATCACGGTCAAAAAGCTGTGGAGAGTAGGCGTCGTTTCCAAAAGCTAATTCTTTTCGATGATGAATGGTTCCCACTACACCTTGTAAGTAACGGTCATCTTGGCGGCAGAGATTGCCAAGGCCTGCAATGGCGCCCCCCATTTCAACCACACAGGTGCGAGCGCAAACGTCTACAGCCAGTACGTCGTCACTTCTCTGAATTTTTTCGTTTATTTGAGAGACCAAGTTTAATTGTTTTGTAAAATTAGAATTTTTTTCTATGTCCATTTGCATCTCACGCAGGCCGCTCAAAAGAGGTGAACTTTCAATATCCGAAGTGTAAGTTGCATTGCAGTTATTGATTCGTCGACCCACTTGTTGAAAAACTAATTGCTTAAAATGATCCCAGTCAAATTGAGGATGAAGTTTTGAAAGCACTTCTGGTTTTAATGGCAGAGTCTTTATGTCTATGGGTGAGCACTCTTCGCAGATACGACTCAACAAATTACCTTCTGTATCAAATGATTCTGTTTCATCGACTACCAAAATGGGCTTGTCTAAAATTTCTTTAGAAATAGGCTGTGTTTGAGGGATATGACTTTCTTTGATGACTGAGTCTCTGAATTCTTTTGTGACTGGTCTTTCTAATTCTTCATACTCCACATAGGCAAAACCAGAGGGTATTTTTTTTGAGTTTCGATCTCTTTGAAACTCTGGGTGGCTCACATAAGCCCTTACCTGATAACTTTCTTGAGTGGGCAATTGTTTTTTAATAATTTTTGTTTCATCAATATTAATTCTTAAAGAGCGGGGGCCAATGGCTTTGGTGGCTTCACCGCTTTGGTCATAGGTTTTGAGAGTGGGGTTCAGATTTTGAAATCCAATATTTTGAGCCCCTTCTAGTTCTATTTTTTTTAGCACCTGATCTTTTTTGATAGTTTCTAAGTTAATTTCTAAAAACATTTTAAGATCTTTAGGGTTATCAGTGTCTTCTACAGCCACACGTAACATATTCCCGTTTTGATAGACCACCAAGATTTCGCCTTCTTCAAACCAGAGGGATTGGCTGAGAAAATCAATGGGGAAAGACTCTTCAACAATGTAGGCTTGTTTGATCCAGCGATCGTCCTGAGTGGCCATACATAGAGAAGAGGAACCTAAAATGGTGAGGCCAATAAAGGTCGCAATAAAATTCCAAACTCTTCTTGAGAACATGAAATTATAGTAATATATGGCCGTGTTTAGAGCACTGGGCCTTGGTTTAGTTTTGTTTGTGCGTGGGACGAGCTCTTTTAGCTTTTCGACAGGCTTTCTTTTTCTTTTTTGATCGCGCTTGAGGCAGGACCCCAAACCTTAAATCTTTGGCTTTTATTCTCTTGATCAGTAGCTCCATAATGTGTTCGTGGTCTGTGCTTTTTAAGGGGAGATAAAGCCATTTTTGAAGAATGGGGTGGGGGGAGAGTTTGGGAAATTGTTTTTGTAGGGAGGAGTGATGTTCTCGCTCTGTAGGCACCAATGTTCCTCTCCATTCGAGATCTTTTTGACTTTCCATCAAGAGCAAAACCAATTTGCCATAGAGATAAATAGCAACACCGCCAAACATAGTTTTTACGATCAAAGAGGGGTCTTCTGGGAGTTCCTCAAGAATCCAAGCCTGTTCAAAATGATAGTACTTTGGGGGTAGCTTGATAGATGACATGGGTAGAGTCTAGTTGGCTTTTTTAAAAGCTTCATTAGTAAAAATAAGGGTTTAGCTAATCTTGTCAAAGATCTAAAGAAATTTTTCTAAATCCCATTGACCTACGGAAAACATACGGATAACTTACGGTCATGTCATTGACGCCAAAACAAAAGAAAGTTTATGAGTTCATCCTAAGGTTCCTTGAAGAACAAGGCTATGCCCCTTCGCAAAGGGAAATTGCGGAGCACTTTGGGTTTAGTTCCTTGGGAACAGTTCAAGACTATCTTTCTACTTTGAAACGAGGTGGCTATTTAGAACAGGGCTGGAATGCCAAGAGAGATCTTCGCATCGCAGGCTCCTCCTCAACACTACCGCTTTTGGGAAAGGTTGCTGCTGGGCGGCCCATAGAGGCTCTTCTGGATGGAGAGTCAGTTATGGTCCCGCCCAGCTTTCTCAATCCTCAAGAGAGTTATTTTGCCTTGCAAGTGAGTGGTGACTCCATGGTGGGGGATGGAATCTGTGACGGAGATATTGTGGTGATCAAAAAACAAAGCACGGCTCGTAATGGAGATACGGTGGTGGCTTTGATCAATAACGAGGCTACCATCAAACGTTTTTATAAAAAACGAAATCAAGTAGAACTCCATGCTGCTAATCCAAAATATAAACCTATTGTTGTTGCTGAAAATGAAGAGTTTAAAATTGAAGGTATTTTGAGTGGACTTATTCGGAGATTTCAATCCCCATGAAGAGCCAAAAGACGATGAAGTGGGTTGGCTTTTTGCTGACCTTAATTCTTATTTTGCATCTGTTGAGCAACAATTAAATCCAAAGTTACGAGGAAGGCCGGTGGCTGTTGTCCCCATGCTGAGTGACAGTACTTGTTGTATTGCCGCCAGCTATGAGGCCAAAGCTTTCGGAATTAAAACAGGAACGATGGTGGGTGATGCTATAAAGATGTGCCCCGGCATTGTGTTTGTAGAAGTACGGCATCGAGAGTACATCGAGTACCACCACAAAATTATAGAGGCTGTGGAATCTTGTTTGCCAGTGTCTTCGGTGATGTCTATTGATGAGATGGCCTGCCGTTTGACAGGGAGTGATCGGCAAGTGCCTAAGGCCATGGAGCTTGCTCGACAAGTGAAACGGGCCATTTTAAAAGTAGGGTCCCAATTAACTTGCTCTGTAGGCTTGGCACCAAATCGCTTTTTATCTAAGACTGCTTCAGATATGCAAAAACCCGATGGGCTGGTGGTGATTCGAAAAAAAGATCTTCCCCATATTTTGTATCCTTTAAAGCCTCGAGATCTTTGTGGCATTGGCTCTCGCATGGAGGCTAGGCTCTGGCAACATCAAGTAAAAACTGTAGAGCAGCTTTTGAATCTCAGTATTCCTCAGATGAGAGCTGTGTGGGGAGGCGTGGGAGGTGAGCGTTTTTATAAATGGTTACGAGGAGAAAACTTAGAAGTCTTTCATCAAGAGCATCAGTCAGTGGGACACTCCCATGTTTTGTCTCCTCAGTTAAGAAATCAAAAAGGGGCTAAAGCTGTAGGAGAGAAGTTGATTTATAAAGCGGGTGTGCGTTTGAGAAAAATAGAGTCATGGGCCTCCGCCATGGCCTTAAGCGTGCGCTATGTGGATCGCAGTCGTTTTTCCACTGATGTGCGAATGCTGGAATGCCAAGACTCTTTAACGCTCTTAGAAGCCTTTCGCCTCTTGTGGGCGGAACAACGAGATCTTAAGGCGCCCTTAAAAGTATCTATTACTTTGTTTAATTTGATACACGATACTGAACGCACTTTTAATTTTTTTGAAAGTGCTCAGAGAAAAAATTTAACCTTGGCTATGGATAACATCAACGTCAAGCATGGTAAAAACACGATCTATTTTGGTAGCGCCCACGACATTCAAATGGCAGCTCCCACATGTATTGCCTTTTCTTCCATTCCTGAACTTTAGCCAGCAAGATTTTAATTTTACCGCGCTCGTAATTTCAAATAATTTGCAATAGCCTCGGCGATGGGTTTGCCAAGGATTTCAAAGTTGTAGGGGGCATAAGCTCCCTCGGGGTGATTGATTTGCCAAAAGCCTGTGTGAATCACTCGGGGTTCGTTGCCCCATATTCTAACAAAAGATTCAAAGCATAGTTTTTGTAATTCCAAATTTGGGGGAGTACTTTTTTTCAATGGACTTGGAAAGAACCACGGCTCCATGGCGGCAGAGTCTAAACTGGGGTATCCAATCTCTGTCATGTGCAGAGGCTTTCGATATTTTTGACTGAGAGCTAAAAGCATTTTTTTATGAGCTAAATGGCTTTGGTCAAGCTCTAGATCCGTGGGGTTTTTACTTTTAGCTAAAGGAAAGTAATAAGAAAAGCCAATGGCATCCACAGCATCCCAAAAAGGAAGATTTAAATCATCCCAATTGGCAGTAATAATGAGAGGGCCTTTAAATACAGATCGAACATCTTTAAGTAACTGACGCCAATGGCTTTCGTATTTATATAGTTTTTTAAATTCAGTAGCGACAACAAATTCTGGCATGTGGAGCTCTTCAGCTACCTCTGCAACACCTTGGATCCAAGTGGTGTAGGTACTAAACCAAAGCTCAATATTTTCAGGTTCAAAATCACCACGCCAGTCACGTGTTTGGGTGGCTACAATTGGTAGAAAGCTGACTGTGAAGCCTTTCGCCATGGCTATTTCTGCCTGTTGGCGAATCATAGTGGGGGAGGCAATTTGGCAGCCTGCTGCATCGGAGGCTGTTTTACTTTTTTGACATCCCCAGTAGGGGATCACAATTCTTTTGGCTCCCAGTTGAGCAATGCTAGTGAGATATTGATTGTAGATTTTAGGGTTAAATTCTTTGTGGGGCCATAAAAAAATAGGGCCATCACGACGATCGGTAGGGAGTTGAGCTGTGGCTTGTTGGTTGGGAATAGCAAAGATCAAACTGAATAAAATGAATAGCTTACAAATGTTCACTTTGCCCCACCTCCCTCTAGGGCAGAAGAGTGGAGGTAGAGGATCTTTATGTCAAAGGCTTTGGATAAATAGATTTGAGGATGTTTATAGGACTATCTGTCTAAAAAAATTATAAGCTTAAATAAAGTTTTGCATCCTGGTAGTTTAGCCCGGAGGTTTAGCAGTGGCAGCTTTAATGAGTGATGTGATATTGGTGATCACATATGTCCACAGATGTGAGCTATCAGAAGAAAACTTTTGCCCATAGGCTGATTGTTCCCAGTCTTGAAATGCCTCTTTCGCTATTTGCTGTGAAGACTGTAGCGCACAGGAGGTCTCAATGCTCACGAGTTCCCATTTCTGTAAAAAACCTGAGATGAATCCCGGCTCGCATTTTGTGTGCTCAAGAGCTCTTTTCTTTATTGCTGAAGTCAGAAACCTTAAGGATTCATTGGATTGTTCACTGGCAGTTCCTGAAAATAAAACTTTTAATTCAGACTTTTCTGCGAACTCTGTACAGATATTATCTGCTGTAATGCGAACAAACTCTTTTTGAGGGATAAATTTAAGTTTATGAATGGAGGTAAGGACTCCCGCTGGAGTGTCAGACATCATTTTTTTTTGAATAGTGCCCCTGCACGAGTCATAAAGAGGGGTCGTTTCTCGAATCCATTGTTTGTCTTGAAGAAGATTTTTTTTAAAGTAACTTTTGCTCATTGCTTCAATTTTTTGGTACTGATTTTTTTCCTCAGAAAATTCTTTCTGGGCTAAACCCATCCATATATTCCAGATGTCTTCTGTGAAAATATTCTCTATAAAACTTAGGGTTTTTAGGTCTTGAATGGAATATTTAGGCTGAGTATCTGTAACAAAACGAACCAAAGATTTATTTATTTTTTGATTTAAGCAAAGTTCAATACTTGGATGCATATAGATATTTTGAGAGGTGCTTGCAGAAATGCTTTCGTTGTTCTCTTCTAGATGTGTTTGACTACATTGTTCCCATTGGATTTCTGCAAATTTTTGTAGACCCTCTACGGCTTTAGAAAACATATTTTTGTAACGAACTATAGTTTTTTGAAGTGCAAGTTCATAATAGTTCTGTGTGAGATATTGATTGCGAGTGTCCTCAAGAGATTTTGTAAATTCTTTTTTATCCGTTGGCATTAATGATTGTGCCTGTTCAGTCAATTTTTTTAAAAAGCAATCAGTAGCATCGTTTTGTTGAAAACAAGCGATCACTGCAGAACTTTGATCTAAAGTCGAAAGAGCCTTGGAGTACTCTAGGTTAGCTTGAACTCTTCTCAGAAATTTATTGGGAGTGACATCGGCGTTGTCTACCAGTTGCGATAAGGAGGCTTTTATTTCTAATTTGAAATCATTAAGGTACTTCTTTAAGAGTAAACAGGAGCTATAATTATCGTAGGCCACAGCCTTGGTCCCAATAATAAATTGCTTTTCAATTTTGTTCTCGATGCATTTTTGAATTTCATCAGATTTTTGAAACTGAGAACACTCCAATGCTAAGCTTTTAAAATTTTCTTGTGATTTATTTTTCGCTACAGAGATCAAATTTTGAAGGATGCTATATTTGTCATATTCTTTTTCATTAAAAATATTTTTTGAGACATAGTCACTTTTATGAGGGGCTATGGTTTTGAATTTTTCATATTGATTTCGATAGTAACTGACACTGTCTGCCCAATCCTCTTGAGGGCTTTTTAAAGCATAGTCTCGTGTAAAACCATCATATCCATTCCCTATTTGAAATATCCATTTTTGCTCAATGGTAAGGCCAGTGACGGGATCTTTAAATTCCACTGTGTGCCACCCACTAAAACCCAGCCACTTTTTTGTTTGAGAAACACCGTAGGGGTTAGAGGGGCTGCCCTGTGCATAGTCTTTATGATGACCTATTTCATGAAGTACTGTGAGTTTCGCGTATTCACCTTGCATACATTTATCGGCCATCTGTATCCAGCCAAGGGAACTTGCCAAACCGCAGGAAGATGGGAATTCAGACCAAACAAAATCTTTAGGAAGACGGTACAGGTATTTTAGGGTTTTTGAACCTATGTTTTCGGTGGCTAGTATAAGCGTCGTTATATTAATAATTTCAGATTCTGAAAATTTAAAAGGTGCTAATTTTTTATTAATTTCAATTCCAGGAAGCTCATTCACCACTGCCAGAGCTGAACCTGTGCGCAACCACCAAATATAGGCATAGGGAGAGGCTAAAGATGTGGAACCATAGTATTTGTCGTACAAACAAATGACAGAGTTACATTGGACCAAGTCATTTTCTTCGAAGGCAAAAGGATTGGTGATCTTAAAAATCTCATACAAATAACTTTGAATATTCTTATTTTTTTCAATGCCCTTAATAGAGTCAACATAGCTTTTCTCTTCACGTTCTACGATCTTCATAATTTGTTCTCTTGAGGAGTAGATTTCTTCACAGGTGTTTGTTTCTTCATTGGCGATATGGCGTTGGGGAGGGCGCTCGTAGCTGATTTTATGATCAGTCTCCCATTGTTGAAGTGCTGTTGAAGAGGGCCTTGTGCATGCTACTATCAAAAGAAAAAGTAGCGTTATGGAGTATTTCATTTTTTATACTCCATAACGCGGATCACTTGCTGAACTCGTGGATCAAAAACAATGGAGTTTCCAGTGCTTGCTTCGGTGATTTCAAGCTCAGCGACGGGCTCCTCACCTCTTTTTGAGTAAACTTTGTTATGCCCTGCCCAAATGTTGAGCCAATAGTTTAAAGAGGTCTCCTGCTTTTGTGGTTTTCGATAATGGCCACGCACAATACCTTGGTCCACTTGGTAGGACTCTTGGCTTTCGTAAAAATAAGTAGTGCTCGTTCCATTGGTAGCTTTTGAAGCTTCTGGCCCCATAGAGCTTTGCAGTTGAGATTCAGTACTTTTTCCAAGCTCAATTTGAGAGCTTTGTGTGCAGGCACTAAGTGCCAAAAAAAGAATGGGAATAGCAAAATTGAGTATTTTTAACACCCCTCTTTATCGTCGTTTTAAAGGGGTACTTTAAGAGGAATTGACCTCGCATTATCTCATTTTTTTGAGTGCATCGCTCTTAGCAGCCATAACTTCTGGGTGCTTTGACTGCCAATCAGAGCCTGAAAGCCTTGCGGGCTCTCGAAACTTTAGCATTACAGACTCTGTCGCATCGTTTTCATAGGTAAGGGTCAATATAACACTGCTTATAAACGGGATCGAGTTCGGATTTTTTGTGAAAAATGTAATCCATTTTTCTTGAATAGGCCAGGTGGAACCGAAAAAGTACCAGAGAGTAAGTGATCTTCTGGGATGACTTTTGCTCTCTGCAAATTATCTAGATTAGCTGAGAGGTTATTTGCAGCCAGGGTCATGCCGGTCCCTGCCGCGGCAGCGTATCCAGCAGTTTTCATGCTTCCAGTACTAGCCTTCTAGCCCCCTATATAACGTGGACAGATTTTAGTCGTCGACTAAGAGCGTAAATC
>Ga0066639_10000462_pt1 | contig 35271 bp, 10 predicted proteins | sample CryGeyCG2114_010_2_FD_59504 | JGI IMG/M metagenome (GOLD analysis project Ga0066639, IMG submission 59504) | Groundwater microbial communities from aquifer - Crystal Geyser CG10_big_fil_rev_8/21/14_0.10 | ecosystem: Environmental > Aquatic > Deep subsurface > Groundwater | place: USA: Utah...
GTAAGGAAGAAGAAAGAACGGATTGCAAAAGATTTCCTCGGGAAATGGAAGAACTGATACGATAGGAGCATGCAGAAAACCGAAGCCAACGTGCGCATACAAAAATTGCGGAGTGAAATCCGGAAGCAGAACAAAGCATACTTTACCGAGAACCGCTCCGACGTTTCCGAAGACGTGCGCGATGCGCTCAAACAGGAACTCATCGCCCTGGAAGCGGAGTTCCCGGAGCTGATTACACCCGATTCTCCCACGCAGCGCGTGGGCGCTCCCCTCGACGGAAAATTGCCAAAAGTGCGTCACCTTACTCCGAAGGAATCGCTGAGCGATGCCTTCAGTCACGAAGACCTTTTGGACTGGGAAGAGCAGATGCAGCGCGCTCTTGGAAAGGAGAAACTGTCGTTTGCGTACCTCTGCGAACTGAAAATTGACGGTCTGAACATTTCCCTCATATATGAAAAACAGCGGGATGGAACCTACTCACTGGTACGTGCCGTAACCCGCGGGAACGGTATGGAAGGCGAAAATGTAACGCATACCGTCCGCACTATTGAGGAAATTCCTCTGTACCTGGAGGTACCGCAGAGTGCTACATTGCCAACGTACATAGAAATTTCAGGCGAGGTCTACATGCCAAAAGCAGCTCTTACAAAGGTGAACAAATGCCTGAAGGAAAACGAGCAATTTGCAAACCCCCGCAATGCGGCAGCCGGCACTGTACGTCAGCTGGATCCGCAGGCAGCCGCACAGAGGGAACTCCGCATGTTTTGCTACGGACTAAATACCGAAGCGGCAAATGCCTTTCAGCTCACCACACAAAAAGAGGTGATGGAAACACTGCATAGGCTCGGTCTCCCTACGAACCGCGACTACCGCCTCCTGAGTAGCCTCCGTGAAGCCGAAAAGGTCTATGCGACCTTCCTGAAAAAGAGAGATACTCTCCCGTACGACATTGATGGAGTGGTACTCAAGGTCAACGACCGGCGAAGTCAGTTTGATCTGGGTTCCACGGCCAAAGCGCCGCGCTGGGCCCGCGCATTTAAATTTCCCGCAGAGCAGAAAACCGCTCAAATACTGGAGATTCGGCTACAGGTAGGACGTACCGGTGCCATAACACCTGTGGCCGTGCTCACACCTACACATCTGGCCGGCACCACAGTGACCCGGGCCACACTCCACAATGAAGATGAGATCCAACGTCTGGATGTACGCGTAGGAGACACCGTGGTAGTACAGAAAGCAGGAGACATTATTCCGGAAGTGGTCGAAGTACTGCAGAACCTGCGACCGGATCACGCAAAGATTTTTCACATGCCGAAGGAGTGTCCCAGTTGTGGCAGTAAGCTGGAACGCCCGGAAGGAGAAGCCGTGCATAGATGCCCGAACAAAAAGTGCGGAGCTGCGGTGCAGGAAAAAATTGAGCACCTTACTTCACGCTACGCATTCAACATCGAAGGATGTGGGAAAGAGACGGTCGAGATTCTGCTGGAGCGTGGAATTGTCACAGATGCCGCGGATATCTTTTCCCTGACGTACGAGGACCTCTTTGATCTTCCTCTTTTTAAAGAGAAGAAAACAGAAAATCTTCTTTTAGCTATAGAAAGCGCAAAACAGATACCACTGGAGCGATTTCTCTACGCACTCGGCATCCGACACATCGGCAGGGAGACGGCAGAAATACTCGCACGGCGCCTGGAGTGGCCGGCAAAAGACCTTACCCTCAGGCAACGGGAAGATCTGGGAGCACAATCTTCTCTTTTTGGAACACAGGTAAAAGAGACATCTGTGAAAGGTATTCTTCCTGCGGACATAGGCAAAACGCTCCTCTCTATGGAAGGAGAAGAACTTTCCTCCATAGATGGCGTGGGACCGGTGGTTGCCGCTTCGGTTCTGGAGTGGATAGAAGAAAAAGATCATCAAGCACTGTTACAAAAATTTGAAGAAGGCGGCGTACTGGCACTCCAACCCGAAGGAGCCAGTCGGAAACAAACACTGTTGGGAAAAACATTTGTCCTCACCGGTACTCTCCCCACCCTGAGCCGGGATGACGCCGCAACCATGATTAAAGAGCGGGGTGGCAAAGTAAGCAGCTCTGTAAGTAAGAAGACAGATGCGGTGCTTGTGGGTGATGACCCCGGAAGCAAAGCCACCAAAGCAGAAGAGCTCGGCGTAAAGATGATGGGAGAAAAAGAATTTTTGAAAATGATAGGTACATAAGAGTCTGTTTTTCCGTTGCCCCTCAGCTCAAGAACCCACACACTGGAGTCATGGAACAGGATCTCACTCACCGGCATCTTCTCTACGGATGTGTCGCTATCGCTCTCCTGACATTCCTTGTGTATGCATCGTCACTCGGAAATGGATTTGTATCACTGGATGACGGACTGCTCATGTATAAAAACCCTCTGGTGCAGCGCACCGACCTGTATACACTCAAACGTATTTTTACATCATATGATCCTGAACTCTACATTCCACTCACACTTTCGCTCTACCAGTTTATTCATACGCTCTTTGGCTCCGGTCCGAGTGCATTCCATACTATGAGTCTTTTTCTGCACATAGCCAATGCACTCCTGGTGGTATGGGTGACAACCCTCTTGTGCAAAAAACGCTGGATGGGCCTTACCGTGGGGCTGCTCTTTGCACTGCATCCGCTCCATACCGAAGCCGTAGCCTGGGCCTCCGGTATGAAAGATCTGCTTTCAGGATTCTTCTTTCTGCTCTCTGTTGGGTTCTACATAGGGTTTTTAGATAATGGTGACCGCAAGCATCTTTCCGCAAGCACCCTGGCGTTTGCGCTGGGACTTCTCTCCAAAGTTGTCATTATTTTTCTTCCCGTGGTCCTGCTCCTTATAGACCATCAGCGGGGAAGAAAGGTGGATAGAAACACCATTCTGGAAAAGAAAATATTCTTCGCACTCAGTATCCTCTTCACGTGCATTGCTGTTGGTGGAAAAGTACACAAACCCTATGATCTCAGCTTGTTTGAAACTGTACTTCTGAGCTGTAAGAGCATCTTCTTTTACCTCCGGCAGCTCCTTGTACCGGGAGGTTTTTCTGTTCTGTACCCGCAGGAATCCCCTATTTCCCTGTACCACGCAGAGTTTTTCCTTCCCGCACTCTTCACAGTGGCACTGCTGGGACTCTGGTGGATTTCCCTGCGGAAGTCACCACGCATCGGTCTTGCGTTGGGACTTTTCTTACTCCCTCTCCTTCCGAACTTCATCAATTTTTCCAAGAACGGGTACCTCTTCTTTGCCTCGGACCGCTACGCCTACCTCCCCTCCATTGGCATCTTCCTTCTTCTTGTGATGTTTGCGGAACAATGCATGAAGAACCGAAAAAAGGCACAACTGTGCAGCGCCTTGCTTGTCTTGATACTGGCAGTTTTTGTTCCTCTCACGCGCACACAGTCGCTGACATGGAAAAATTCTGACGCACTGCATACAAACATTTTGCAGGAGTATCCACACTCCACTATGGCGCTGAATAACCTCGGAAGCGTCCGTATGGCAGAAGGAAACACAGAGGAGGCACTGCGTCTGTTCACAGATGCTTACTCCCGTGAAAAGCAGCACAGTACGGCTGCCATCAATATCGGCATTGTGTACCTGCAAAAGGGCGACCTCACTCAGGCGGAAGAATGGTACAAGAAAGCAATAGCGGAACTTCCGGTGGAACGTGCTGCGACGGAAGACGAACTGATTCCCTACTACTTTTTAGCGGACCTACGGGAAAAAATGGGATTTCCGGAGGAAGCCCTTGCTCTGTACAAAGAAGCTGTGGCAAAGGGCGAAAGCTATGCCGAACCGCACATTAACCTGGGCATTGCGTACCAGAAACGCCGAAGGTTAGAAGAGGCAGAACAGGAATTTCGTGCGGCAATAGGCCTGAACCGCTACCTGCCGACTCCGCATTACAACCTGGCGGGGATTCTTGCCGAAACAGGATATCTGGATGATGCTGAACGGGAATTGAAAACGGTACTGCGCATAGATCCCAACTTCGAAAACGCAAACAGACACCTGGAAAATATTCAAAGGCTTATGCAGAAGTAAGTTCCTCCCTAATTCCCGAGTAACACGTAGAGAACCTTGAGTGCCTCTGCTCTTGTAATCTTTGCATCCGGACGGAAGGTACCGTCTGGGAACCCGGAAATGAATCCGTCATAGACTGCACGTTCGACATACGGGGCATACCAGGCATCCGGTTTTACGTCCGAGAATGTGAGGCCGGGACCTCCCGAAACCGGTGGCAGTCCCGCGGTGAGAATAAGGATCTTCAGCGCTTCCGCACGGGTCAATTCCACATCCGGCTTAAAGGTACCATCGCGGTAGCCAAGAGTAATACCTAAGTCTGCTGCTGTGTATACGACTCGCCGCTTGAGTGCGGCATCACCTGTAAGGAACGCTGTCTTGGAGACATCGGTGAATCGCAGCGGTACATCCTGTACGTCTCGTACCAGGTCTACGCACTTACTCATAAAGGCAAAACGCAGCAACTCGTAGCGTGTAATGGGCTTGTTTGGCGCAAACATGCGCTGCTCTACACCGTCTTTTGTCACAAGATAGCCCTGCAGTAAGGGCGTACCCGCATCGTCGTTCCAGACACGGGAAAGGAATGTGGTAATGGGCTCTATCCAGTGTCCCGTCACATCAGAGAATTCCGGAGTGAGAGGATTGCCGGGAGAGAGACACGCACTTGCGAGTACCGCATCTGCTGCATGATCCAGTTGTACTGTGGCAGGTTCCGGTATGTGTTTCTGCTGCTCAGGTATAGTTTCCTCCTCTTTGGAAACTTCCGGAGTCGGGTCCACAACATGTTCCTGCGGTGCGGATGCCTGTTCCGCTTCTGTAAAGAGTGTTGATGCATTCTTCTGCATTGCAGCATCGAGCATTTTGGCCGCTTCGGCACGCCTGAGGAAATCTGCAGGATGGAAGCTGCCGTCACGGTATCCGTTTGCCAAGCCCTCAAAGACAGCGGTGTGTACGTACGGTGCGTACCACTCGTAGAACGGTACGTCACTGAATCCTGTATCTTCCGTTTCTCCGGTGAGGACCGGAGGAATACCGGATGCGCGGAGCAATATCTTTAGGGCCTCCACACGGGTAATGGGATCATCCGGATGGAAGGTACCATCGTCGCGACCGCTCACCAGCATGAAGTATGCAGCCGTGTAGATAACTCGCCTCCGCTCTCGCATAGCTTCTGACTCTGTCGCAGATGCATTCTTTGGAACATCGCTAAAGGTACGCGATACCTGCTGCGTATCTTCTACCAGTGGCAGACAATTGCCAAGAAGTGCCCAGCGTATGAAATTGTACCGTGTAATCGGCTGTTCGGGAGAAAACGCCATCTGTGAACCATTTCCAATGAGCGGAAGGGCACTGTAACTCACACGGGTACTCGCCAGACGTTCCACAATGGCACGGGACCAGTGCTCCTGTACGTCGCCAAACGTGGTGATGGGTGCATCTTCTGTCACAAGACAGGCACGGACTTCGGGCATGACTGCTTGGCGACCCTGTGCAAGTTCTTCCAGTTTCTGTTCTTTCTGCCGCTCTTCCTCCAGCAGACTACGTTCTTCATTCCTCTTCTCTGCAGCTTCTTTAAGGAGTAACGCAGCATCGTCCAATACCTCCTGATCTTCTGCGGGGGCGGCAGGACGCAGAGTGTCCCCGGTATCCGGCATGGGGGTGGATACAAGATCATCGTTCGGCTCCTGCAGAGCAACTTGCTTCGTGAGTGCGGATTCCGGCACGAACACGGCACTTGCGGAAAGATCCGGAGCTGCGCCGTGCATTGGCGGCTCTACAGGATCAGAGAATCCCGCAGGCATGTGTCCGGAGGATGCGATGATGATGTTGATCATTTTTGCCATTTCCGCGCGGGTCATCGGCTGGGAAGGACGGAAAGTACCGTCACCATAGCCGGAAACGAGTCCGTATGTTGCAGCCTGATGTACGTACGGTGCATACCACTCAAACAGCGGTACATCCGTAAAGAACTGCTCCTTGTAGGTATCTACCTTGGGGAGATCTGTTGTGTTCATGAGAATTTTCACTGCCTCTGCACGTGTCACAGGAGCATCCGGACGGAAGGTGCCATCGGCATACCCTTCCACGATTCCCTTCTCTACCGCAGAGTAAATAACTTCCCGCTTCTGCCGTACGTCGGCCTGTTCGCCAGTACGTCCCGCTTTTAAAATATCGGAGAAGTTGTACGGGAGGTTCTCGGTATTGTGTACGAGAGACATACAGTTACTGAGTGCGGCAAGTTTGAGGAGTTCGTAGCGGGAAATTTGTTTGTCCGGCTGGAAGAAGCGGTACATGCGGTCTCCCTGCTGCATGAGATACCCCTTGGTCAGTGGCGTATTTCCGGTGATGGTCTTGGTACGTGCCAACCGCTGGATCATGGGGTATGCCCAGTGATCGTTGATGTCTACAAATGGCGGAGTCACAGGTGTGCCGGACAGAAGACACTCCTTTGGAGCAGCAAACACCTGTTCCCGCAGATCTTCGTCTGCCAGTGTGGGAGCGGCCGGGCGCAGCTCGCCATCCACAGCATCTTCACTACCGGCAATCACCTGGTAAATGGCATGTGCCGCTTCGCCACGCAGGAGCGGTGCAAGTGGACGGAAGGTTCCGTCACTGTACCCATCTATAAGACGGTCGAAGACAGCCCGCTCTACAAATGGTGCATATTTGTCTGTAAGAGACACATCTGAGAACATCTGCTGTGGCTCACCATCCAGCGGCGGGAGTTCTGCCGCAAGGACAATCATTTTCATGGCTTCCCCACGGGAAATTGGCTCGTTGGGGCGGAAGGAACCGTCCGGATAGCCTTTAATCAATCCAAGATCCACAGCAGTGTACACAACTCTGCGACGGAAGAGTTCTTCTACTCCCGCATCCAGCATGCTACTCGGTACATCACTGAATGCGAAGTTGAAGTCCTGTGGATTGTGCGCAAGCGGAATACAGTTGGAAAGAACCACCAGCTCAGTCATTTCGTACCGTGTCATTTCTTCATCCGGGAAGAACAGCCGACGGTGCACCCCATGTTCCTGCTGCATACGGCCACGGATAACAGGTACGTTCTGGTTTCCCAGATGTGCCTTCTGCAGTTGTAGAATGTCGTTTTCAGCCCAGTGACCTTCTATGTCTTCAAAGGGTGCACTGAGTGGGCGTCCGAAACTGATGCACATATGTTTTACACCCCCCTGTTCCACAACTCCACCGCCTCCACCGCCACCGCCGCCTCCACCTGCACCACCTCCCACAGCCGCACTGCCGCCACCTCCTCCATTGGATGTAGGTGTAGGTACTGCACTGGGAAAGGTCCAGTTGAAGTAATTGCTCCCCGTGCATGCTGACTTACAGGACAATGTTATTCCGGGTCGTGCATCGCTATCCACCACGCTCAGGTACTCCAGATCTTGCGTTGCACCGTTATCGGCATCCAGATTCAGTTGTGCGAGAGCACCAAAGCGTGTGGAGCGAATGTAGAGACGCTCATAGGAAAGTGCACTCTTGAGTGTGAGTGAACCACTAAAGGACTGCGTCTCAGATGCCGCAAAGTAGAGAGTAGTGGTGGTTTGTACAATTTTGGTCAGGCTGTAAAAGACCGTTGATCCGGACACTGTCTGTTCGTATCCATCCAGTACCACAGAACCGGTGTTATGAAGGAAGGTACCGGTTCCGATATTGAACCAACTGCCGCTCAGAGTAAGAACAGAGCCCGTAGCAGGGGCCACAAATGTACCCTGAAGCAGGGTAAAGTTACCGTCCACATTCAAACTACCCGATACCGTGAGAGTCCCGGAGCCGTTGATGACCACATTGTGGAAGGGCTGACCGTTCCCATAGATGGTTTCTGCACCGGTGGCTGTAAACACAACCGTTCCTGAACCCGCAACCACTCTTCCGCTTCCTGTAAGCACATCCCAGGATCCGGAAACGGTAATGGTACCGCCCGTCAGTGTCTGGAGTGTGCCACGCACGTCTATGTCATGTACCGAGAGGGCACTATTTGGCTTGTAGAGGGTACCTTCCCACACAAGGAGCTCCTTACCTTTTTGTACGGTGAGACCCGTTATAAGTGAACCGGAGAAAATACTGGTGAGATCAGAATCGAGTGTGCCATTCAGAGAATCACCCAATGCAATATGCGTATTGGTCATGGGAACAGATCCTGATTCTGATCGTACAATGAGGTGATCTTGATACAGATCAATACCCGTCATGCTGCCACCCGAACCAAGTAGAACCATTGCCGCATGTTCCGCTTCACCCCGTACAAAGAGCGTAATGATTGTTCCGCCGGTAAGACTCGCACCCGTCAGAATAAACTGGCCTCCTGTGCCTGTTTCGGCAGTTGCGATGACGGCACTTCCATTGGTGGTATACGCAACGGTACGGCCGGCTAGCGGTGTGGTGCCTTCATCACTGTAAAGCGTCCCTGTAATGGGGTGGAATGCCCAGTTTAAGTTGTTCCCGGCATCTATACAGCCTGTGTAGCAGTACAATTTCTTCCCCCCTCGGGCATCATTTCCCTGCACATTGAGGTATGCAAGATTCTGTGTGCCGGACGTGGCATCCAGACGAATACCGGGCAATGGCACTCCGCCGGAATTGGGACGCAGGGAGAGCAACGCACCGTCCGCACCACGGAGCGTCAGTGCTCCGCTTACAGACTGTAAGGTGCCTACTGAGAATGTCAGCTGGCGGGCAGTAGTGACTGTTTTGGTCAAATTGTTGAAGAGCGTGGATCCCGAAATTGCCTGGTCTCCTCCATCCAGAACAACGGAACCGGAGTTATGCAGGAACGTACCTGCAGCACCCTTGGTCCACGAACCACTCACTGTCAGAGAGGTTGGTGCCCTGAATGTACCGGCAGAAAGCTGGAAAATACCATTCACATCCAGTGACGTACTGGGCAGGTATGTAGCACCCGTACCGTTAATAATGAGATTGTAGAATGCACCGGATGCCGTAATGGCATGCGAACCCGCAGACGCATTGAACCGGACCGTGGATGCACCGGCAATAAATCCTCCGGTTCCTGCCGCTTCCCAGGAACCACTCAGGGTCAGCACGGAAGCCCCACTGGAGTTGCTTGCATCTAGCAAACCTTGCATGGCCAACCCGCCCGTACCAACGGAAAGATTTCCTCCGCTCAAAGTAAATGTATCACCAATACCAATTGTGAGTGCATCGGATACAAAGGAGCCGGAAAGTGTGATGGTCACATCCGGACTGGCAGCCATGGTAACCTGGCCAAGGTTCACTCCCTGTTCATCTTCGTACAAACTGCTTGCATCCAAAGTAAGGGCACTGCCATTGGTTGACTTCACAAAGGACACGCCACGGGCAATATGTACGTTATTGGAAAGCGTCATGGCAGCGGCCCCCTGGTGCAGGGTACCTTTTTGGAAGTCAAAGAACCCATCCACACTGAATGCATCCTGCAGCGTCCAGCTACCGCTTCCACTGAATACCGCACCGGAGTACGTAAAGGAGCCGGAACGAATGGTTTCTGCAGTGCCAAGCGCTTCAAAATCCACTGTACCTGTGCCTGTTACCGTGCCACTGCCGGAATCCCAGGATCCCTTCACATACAGAGCATTTGCTCCGTAGGAGAGCGTACCGTCCACATCAATATCATCGACCGTTATATCCGCCGTCGGCTGGAACGTAGACCCCGTCCAGATGAGCAATTCAATGCCACTCGGCATATGGAGATAGCTTGGAGAGATCGTGACAGGGACCAGCGTAATAATGTCATTGTCGATGAGTGCGTTGGCAATATCGAGAGTGGTGAGAGTCACAGGGCTCGAACCCGACTCCGAACGCAGAATAACGCGGTTCTGGTACAGATAAATGCCCGTCATGGCACTGCCCGATCCGAGCACAATCGTCACAGCATTTTCCGTCTCATTATTTACGAAGAGAGAAATGACTGTACCACCGGTCATAATTGCTCCGGAGAGAGTGAATTCACCGCCGGACCCTGTATCTGCCCTATCAATAATTGCTCCGCCATTGACACTCATGGCTATCGTCTTGTTTGGCACAGGAGTCACTCCTTCGTCACTGTAGAATACTCCCGTAATGGTTGGACTCGGGAAGAGCCAGTTGACGTTGCCTCCGGCATTCGTACAGGAATTACATGTGAGTGGCTGGCCTGCAGAAGCATCGCTGTCTTTCACGTTCAAATACTGCAGAGTTTCGGACCCACCCGTATCCAGAGCAATATGTGCAGAGACATCGGAAATGCTGGAACGAATCAGGAGTTGATGCTGTGCCGTTCCTCTCAGAATGAATGAACCACTGATACTCGTCTTCTCTGTGGCAGAGAATGTGAGAGTTGCAGTGGATGATCCACTCTTCGTAAGGTTGTTAAATACGCTGGAACCCGAAATGGTCTGAGATGCGCCATCCAGCACCACGGAACCGGAATGATGGTTAAAGGTGGCACTCCCACCCTTGGTCCAGGATCCTGAAACAGTCATCGTTTCCTGTAGAGGAGCAGTGAAGGTGCCTGCTGAGAGATGTACATTTCCGTTGATATCCAGGGCACCCGTCGCTGTGTAGGTAGCACCTGTCCCATTGACAATAAAGTTAAAGAATGAGCCGGAAGAGACAATGTTGTAAGTACCACTCCGGGCTGCAAAACGCACAGTCGATGTTCCTGGAATGAAATCTCCGGTGCCGGTGGCAAGCCAGGATCCCGAGACAGTCAAAACAGCACTCTGTGTTCCGTCATTCGTTGCATCCAGAAGACCATGAATGAAGAGTCCACCTGTTCCTACGAATAGATTACTACCCGAAAGGACAAGCGTGTTTCCCGTACCAATGGTGAGCTTATCGAAGCGTACAGCACCCGAGAGTGTCACTGTATCTGCAGTATTACCCACGTACACCACTCCCATACTGAGACTGGTTTCATTTTCCAGAGACAGATCACCATCCAACGTAAGCACCGAACCGCTTGTAGACTTTAGGAACATGGCACCGGAAGCAACGCGAATTTTTCCGGAGATGCTTACAGTACTTCCGCTTTGTGCAAAGGTACCACTTGCCAGTGTAAATGGACCATCAATATTGATGGAGCTGCGTGGGAACCATGTTCCTGTACCGGAAATAGTGACACCCGAGAAGGCAGTACCTCTGGCGAGAATCACCTGACCTGAGCTCGTTGCTGTACTAAAGGTTACTGTTCCTTCGCTGGTAAATGTTCCTCCGCCGGAATCCCATGTACCGCTTATGAAAATATTCTGTTTGACCTGCTGCAGAGTACCATTGATATCGATGTTCTCTACATTCAATACCGCTCCGGGTGCAAATGTGGATCCTGACCATACCAGCAATTCTTTTCTCGGTGCTATGGTAATGACATCGTTGGTTGCAGCAGCAAGAATATTGGTCACATCACTATCGGCAGTAGCTCCGCCATTGTCATCCGCGATGCGCAAATGTGCTTTGGTAATGGCCGACGTTCCGGATTCGGAACGCACAATCAACCGGTTCTGGTAGAGATCAATGCCGGTCATGGTGCCGCCGGAACCCAGTACCACAACCACGGCATCTTCATCGGCATTATTCACATAGAGCGTGATAATGGTTCCTCCTGTGAGTGTGACGCCGGAAATAACGTACTGACCTCCTGCGTCGGTGGTACCTGTGGCCGTTGCACTGCCGCCATTCTTGGCAAATACGATCGTTTTACCCGAGAGAACATGTACACCCTCATCGCTGTAGAGCGTACCGGCCACGGAATGTGATGTGAACACCCAGTTCGTGTTGTTGCCGCCGTCTGTACAACTCACACACGTAATTTCCTGGCCATGCCCTGCGCTATTATCTTTCACATCAAGGTAAATAGCCGAGTAGTTTCCTGTGGAGTCTACCGTAAGGAATGCCTGGCTACCGGAAGCGGTAGAACGAAGACTGATCATATGATTTGCATCACTTCCACGGAGTACCAGAGATCCACTGACTGCAAAGTCTGATCCTGCACTTAATGTAAGCGTTGAGGCAATGCCGGTCGTTTTTCTCAAATTGTAGAATACAATGGAGCCGGAAAGTGTTTGCGAGCTGCCATCCAGATGGAACAGACCGGAATTGTGGTTGAAGGTAAAGTTGGCTCCGTGCAGCAGCGAACCACTTAGGGTAATAGTGGAAGGCGCAGTCAATGTACCGGCAGAAAGCGTGAGATTGCCGTTCACGTCCAAGGTGTTACTCGGCGTCCATGTGCCTCCCGTTCCGCTGAAAATCAAATTGTAGAACGCACCCGAAGACGTAATGACATGCGTGCCCGATGTGGCCTCAAAAACGACGCTCGAGTGTCCGTGTATAAAGTCTCCCGTGCCTGTAGCAAGCCATGATCCTGAAAGGGTAACGGTTCCCGCATCGGATCCGTTATCCGATGCATCCAGTGAGCCATACAGGGTAAGACCACCCGTACCAACGTACAGATTGCCTCCGGAAAGTACCAGTGTATCCCCCGTACCAACACTCAGTTTTCTTGCACGCAGAGAGCCTGAGAGTGTCACTGTATCGGTCCCGACACCTATGTGCACGATACCCAGATTGACCACAGTTTCGTCTTCGAATGTGAGAGAACCATCAAGGGTGAGGAGAGATTCATTGGGCGATTCTTCAAATGTCACTCCTGCTGCAAACCGCACATCTCCCGAGAAATGAATAGTGTTGTTTCCACGTGAGAACACACCACCGGAAAGTGTAAACGGCCCGTCCACATCCAGTGCATCCTGCAGGGTCCAGGTACCGCTGGTATTGTTGATAATCAACGTTCTGAAGGCATTACCTCCGCTGCGGATGGTTTCACTGCCTACCGAGGTAAAGGTTACTGCACCGGTACCGGAGAAACTTCCTGTGGTCGCATCTGTATCCCACGATCCGGTTACTTCCACCGCATTCTGCTCAATACTGAATGTTCCATTGATATCCAGATCATGCACCGTAAGCGCACTGCCCGGCCGGAAGGTAGAACCGCTGAAAATAAGGAGTTCCTTTGTTGTTGCAATGGTAACACCTGTCGCAGCGGCACTTTCCAGAATATTGGTTATATCATCAATAGAGGAAGCGGTTGTACTTCTTGCAGCAATGAGGTGGGTATTTGTTACCGCAGCAGAACCCGACTCAGACCGCACAATAAGACGGTTCTGGTAGAGAGAAATACCCGTCATGGCACCACCGGAACCGAGTACAACCGTAATGGCATCCTGCGTTTCTCCCTGCACAAACAGGGTAAGAACACTGCCTCCCGTCATACTTGCCCCGGAGAGTGTGAATTGTCCACCGGCATCGGTTTCTGCCGTATCTGCAACGGAACCGCCGTTGTAACTTATGGCTACTGCCTTGCCGGCAAGAGGTGTGGTACCTTCGTCGCTGTAGAGCGAACCAACAATGGTGGGAGTCACAAAGAACCAGTTCGTGTTGTTCCCTCTGTTTGTACAATCCGTACAGTCGATGGCTGCGCCTCCGCTTGCGTCGTTATCTTTCACATCCACGTACTGTACCGTCTGAGACGCACCCGGAGTATGAAATAGTTTGGCTTGCACACCGCTTATAGTGGAACGGATGACAAGCTTGTTCTCCTCGTCGGTTCCCGTGAGTGTCAGCGCTCCACTTATGGACTGCTGCTCCGTAGCCGGGAATGTAAGAGTATCCCCGGAACTTGCTCCGCTCTTCGTAAGGTTGTTAAAGATGGAAGAACCCGAAAATACCTGATCTCCTCCATTGAGCAGCAATGTACCGGAATTGTGGTTGAAGGTGGCGTTTTGCCCCTTGGTCCAGGAACCGGAAAGCGTGGTCGTCTCCTGAAGAGGTGCAACAAAGGTACCTGCAGAAAGATGCACATTACCGTTGATATCGAGCGATCCTGTCGCCGTGTAGGTAGCACCCGTTCCATTCACTATAAAGTTGAAAAATGATCCTGAGGCAATAATCGTATGGCTGCCAGTATCACCATCAAAACGTACGGTGGATCTCCCTGCAATAAAGTCCCCTGTTCCGGTAGCCAGCCACGAGCCGGAAATACTGAGCAAAGAAGCATCGGACCCATTATTCGATGCATCGAGTACACCATGGATAAAGAGTCCGTTACTTCCTATAAAGAGATTGCTACCGGAAAGCAGCAGGGTATCCCCCGTACCTACAGTCAACTTGTCTGCACGCAGGGAACCCGAAAGCGTAATGGTATAGGGAGCGGCGCTGAATTCCACAATACCAAGGTTTACATCGGCTTCATCCTCGTACGTCATGTCGCTGTCTATCACAAATGCGGTACCATTTGTAGATTTACTGAACGCAGCACCTGCCACAAACCGGATATTCGCTGAAGCATTCAATGTTGTAGCTCCCTGACTCAACGTACCCTGCTGCACAGTGAGAACACCATTGATATCGAGAGCATCCTGAGGTGTCCACGTACCACCGGGACCATTGAATGTGATAGCATGGAACTGGTGACCGTCACTTGTAATGGTAGCCGCTCCCGTACCAACAAAGGTGATGGTACTGGTTCCGGAAGCAGTTCCGCCCGTGGTATCCCACGATCCCTTAAGTGTGACTGCGTTGTTTTGGAAATCAAAGATACCATCGGTATCGAGATCATACGTGGTCACCGCACCGCCCGGACGGAATGTAGAACCTGTCCACACGAGTAATTCTCTGCTTATAGCGACCACAGCAGAACTCGATGTTGTAGAGGAAAGAATATCTGTAAGGTCATCATCTGTTGTTCCTCCGAGTTGATTTGCCTGGTGAAGAATGGCATTGGTTACCGGTGCGGAACCGGATTCAGAACGAATGATCAGACGATTCTGGTAGAGATGAATACCGGTCATGGAAATACCCTGCGAAAGCAGCACCATGGCGGCATCTTCGCTTTCATTGTCCACAAAGAGTGTGACAATGGTTCCACCCGTCATCGCTGCGCCAGAGAGGGTAAACTGACCACCTGCATCGGTCATCGCCGTACTTGCAATGAGGCCACCGTTAAAGCTAATGGCTACAGTTTTGTTAGGCAGCTCCGTTACACCTTCGTCGCTATAAAGTGTTCCGACGACAGTGGGGTAGGCAAAGAGCCAGTTCGTATTATTGGTACTGTCGGTACATTCACTACAGTCCATAGTTTGGCCACCGGATGCATTGTTATCCTTTACATCCAGGAAGTGGAGTGTTTGATTCTGACCGGGTTTCTGCTGGAAATATGCCTCTACTCCGGTAATGGAGGAACGAATGGAGAGCAGGCTAAATGCCGCACCACGGAGGATGAGTGCGCCACTGACAGATACGGAGGCAGTAGCGGAGAATGTAAGTGTATGCGCCGTAGAACCGCTCTTAGTGAGATTAAAGAATGTGGTAGAACCCGAAAAACTCTGATCCCCTCCATCCAGCAGAAGCGTACCGGAACCATGGTTAAAGGTGGCACTCCCACCCTTGGTCCAGGAACCCGAAAGCGTGATGACACCGGGTGGCGCTGTAAACGTGCCGGCAGAGAGCTGGACGTTCCGGTTGATGTCCAGAGAACCCGTTGCCGTGTAGGTTGCTCCGGTACCATTCACAATGAAATTGAAGAACGAGCCGGATGCGACAATATCGTAACTGCCGGACCGTCCACCAAAACGTACGGTGGAACTGCCTGCTACAAAATCTCCGGTTCCTGATGCAATCCAGGAACCCGAATCTACGATGGTGGCTGCTGTCGCATTCACATTCGCAGCGTTGAGCAGACCATGGAGATACAACCCTCCTGTACCTACAAAGAGGTGCTGTCCGGACAGCGTGAGTGTTTCTCCTGTACCAATGGTCAGCTTATCTGTAACCAAACTGCCTGAGACAGTGACGGTGATATCCGGACTTGCGGACATTCCCACTGCACCAATACTGATGCCTACTTCATCTTCGTATGTGCTGTACCCGTCGAAGGTAAAGAGAGAGGCATTCGTTGATTTGGTGAAACTACCGCCCGAAGCAATGCGAACGGCACCGGCAACTGTAAGTGTTGCCGTATTCTGTGCCAGTGTTCCGGCAAGAACAGAGAGACTTGTATTCACATCCAGAGCATCCTGGAGTGTCCAGGTTCCTCCTGCACCGTTGAACGTGAGAGCGGAGAAGGCACTGCCGTTGCTCGTGATAGTTTCTGCAGAAGTAGAATCGAATGTCACAGTACCACTCGAGCTAAAGCTGCCACCTGTGGCATCCCAATTGCCACTCACAGTGACTGCATTGCTGTCAGCTGTGAAGGTTCCGTTGATGTCGATATCATCAACCGTGACTGTCCCCCCCGGCTGGTACGTATCTCCGGACCAGAGAAAGAGTTCATACCCGTCACTCACGGTAACAGCCGAGCTGGTCGCAGACGAAATAAGGGCTGTAATAGAGGAATCAGCGTTGTTATCTGCAACAGAAATATGTGCGTTTGTCACAGCCACAGAACCGGATTCCGAACGGAGAATGAGTCGGTTTTGGTACAGACTGATGCCGGTCATGGAGGAACCGGAACCAAGCACAACGGTTACACCCGTGGCTGTGCCACCATCAAAGTAGAGTGTGATGATGGTACCGCCCGTCATAGTCGCACCGGAAAGTATGAACTGACCTCCTGCATCTGTACTACCGGTGCTCGTGACTGTGCCACCATTGAAACTGACGGCAACAGTAGTTCCTGATGCCACTGTGGATCCCTCGTCGCTATAGGCCGTGCCGGAAATGGTATGGAATGCCCAGTTGAGGTTATTGCCGCTATCCGTACAGAAGTGACAGATGAGCGTAAGCCCGTTACGAGCGGTATTATCACGTACATCGAGGTAGCGTACGGTCCTTGAACCTGATTCTCTATCCACAATCAGCTTGCTATGCATGCCCGATTGGGTAGAGCGCAATGAGAGTAAATTGCCTGCCGCACCATTCAATGTCAGTGCTCCGCTTACAGATGTTTGGATTGTGGATGCAAATGTGAGTGTCTGCGCAGATGTGACGGATTTGGTGAGATTGTAAAACACGGTTGATCCGGAAAGAGCCTGATCTCCTCCGTTCAGCGTCACGGAACCAAAGCTATGGTTAAATGTGGCACTCCCACCTTTGGTCCAGGAACCCGAGAGGGTGATGGCGCCGGGTGGGGCTGTAAACGTTCCGGCAGAGAGCTGCACATTGCCATTGATATCAAACGTAGACCCCGTAGCAACGTAGGTGGCACCTGTTCCATTGATGATAAAGGTAAAGAAGGAGCCGGAAGCAATAATATTGTAGGTTTTGGAGCGTGCACCAAACCGTACGGTAGATCTACCGGAAATAAAGTCTCCCGTGCCTGTAGAAAGCCACGAACCCGAAACAGTAATAGCGGAAGAACGTGTACTGTAATCTGCCGCATTCAGGAGACCATGAATCATAAGACCTCCTGTTCCTACGAAGAGATTGAATCCTGAGAGGGTAAGTACTTCTCCTGTACCCAGCGTCAATTTATCTGTAATGAGCACACCAGAGAGCGTAAAGGTGGTATCTGTAGGGGCATTCATCGTGACTTGCCCCAGACTTATACCCACTTCATCTTCGATCGTCATAGGACCATCCAATGTCACCAGAGATCTGTTGGGTGATTCGGTGAACGTAGCCCCAGATGCTATGCGGATATTGCCTGAGATATTGAGTGTACTCATACCATGATCGAAATGGCCCAAAATGGTGAGTGCACCATTGATGTCCGTAGCGGCACTGCCGGCAGTGTAGGTAGCATTTGCCTGAATGATGACACCGGAGCCATTGACTGTTACAAAAGCTCCAGGTGTGTAGTTGGAACCTGTCCAGACAATGAGTGTTTTGTCTGCAGGAATAGTGAGCGCTGTACTCGACATGGTGTAGATGTCTGTAATGTCCGTGTCTGGTGTCCCTCCCAGATTATCTGCAATGGTAAGATCTGTATTTGTAATGGCAACGGATCCGGATTCGCTACGTACGATAAGGTGATCTCTAAACAGGTTGATTCCCGTCATAGATCCACCCGAACCCAGCACAACGGTTACAGCATTTTCGGCTTCATCCTGCACAAAAACAGTGATGATGGTTCCACCGGTCATCACAGAACCAGAGAGGGAGAATTGGCCTCCGGCATCCGTGACGACAGTATCGGCTACGGCGCCTCCGTTGTAACTAATGGCAATGGTTCTGTTTGCCAGAGTGGTAACACCGGCGTCGCTGTACAGTGTTCCGGAAATGGGAGGAGTGCTGAACGTCCAGTTGGTATTGTTGTTGCTATCTTCACTGCTTACAGCATTGAGCTGCTGACCATTGGCCGCATTGGAATGAGCTACATCCAGGAACTGAAGTGACTGTGACCCAGAAGCACTGAGCGTGAGGAGAGAATCAACACTACTATTGCTGGGACGCAGACTGAGGAGTTCGGTCAAACTGCCTCCACGCAGCAGCAATGCACCGCTCACAGATGTTTCTGCGGTCGACTGGAACGTGAGTGTCTGTGCGAGTGTTATTTGTTTGCTGAGATTATAAAAGACTGTGGAACCGGAAATAGTCTGATTTCCGCCATTTAGGACCACAGAACCATAGCTATGGTTAAAAGTGGCACTCCCACCTTTGGTCCAGGAACCCGAGAGGGTGATGGTACCGGGTGGCGCGTTAAATGCACCGGCAGAGAGTTGCAGATTGCCGTTGATATCAAGTGAACCGGTCGCTGTATAAGTAGCACCCGTTCCATTTACAATGAAATTGAAGAAAGAACCGGATGCCACAATGGTGTGGCTCCCCGACCTCCCGTCAAAGCGGACTGTAGAACGCCCTGGAATAAAGTCTCCTGTACCGGAAGCAACCCAGGAACCGGAAACCGTAATAGTGGAGGCATTGGAGCCGTTGTTCGAGGCATCCAGTGTGCCATGAATGTAGAGTCCACCGGTTCCAACAAAGAGGTTGTAACCGGAAAGCACAAGTGTGTCCCCTGTTCCAATTGTCAATTTGTGAACACGTAGAGGATTCCCCAATGTGACGGTATCGGGGCTGCTCCCGACCTGCACCAGACCAAAATGTTCGGCACTGGCATCATTGACTGAAAGATCACCGTCAAGCGTGAGAACGCCTATATCGAAAATAGCATTGAATACTGCTCCGAATGCCACACTGAGGTTGCCCGCAACGTTCATATTTTGCCCATTTTGGGCGAAGGTGCCATTCAGGAGGGTAAACACACCATTCACATCCAGAGCATCCTGCAGCGTCCATGTGCCTCCTACACCATTAAACACGACACCGGAGAATGTGCTGGCATTGCCGGTGAGAGCTTCGGAAGATGTGGAATCAAATGTAACGGTTCCACTCGAAGTAAAGGAACCATCTGTCGCATCCCAGGAACCGCTGACCGTTACTGCGTTGGTTCCCATGATGAAGGATCCATTCACATCGATGTCATCCACTGTCACGGTACCACCAGGTCGGTACGTATCTCCGGTCCAAACCATCAATTCACGATTATGCGCAATGGTTACGGCAGAACTCGCAGCGGAAGTAATCACACTGGTAATGCCACGATCGCCGTTATTATCTGCAACAGAAATATGTGAGTTTGTCACAGCCACAGAACCGGATTCTGAACGGAGAATGATGCGGTTTTGATACAGGGATATACCGCTCATAGTCGAACCTGATGCCAGTAGAAGCGTCACACCGGTAGCGGTTCCACTACTCAGATAGAGCGCAACGATGGTTCCACCCGTCATAGCTGCACCCGAAAGCGTAAACTGGCCTCCGGCATCGGTGACGGTGGAATCCGCAGCTGTACCACCGTTGTAGCTGATGGAAACAATTTGGTCAGCGAGAGGTGTGGTACCTTCATCGCTATAGACCGTACCCACAACCGCATGGAACGCCCAGTTGGAATTATTGCCACTGTCCACACAGTCTGCACACACCAACTGTGGTCCACCTGCTGCACTACTATCCTTCACATCCAGATAGCGGAAATGCTGTGTACCGGAAGCAGCATCGAGCAGCAATTTTGCCTGTACACCGGACTCCGTGGAACGAATGGAGAGCAAATTATCAGCCACTCCTGTAAAGAGGAGTTCGCCGCTGGCGGAAGTTTGGCTGGTCGCAGAGAACGTGAGTGTTTGCGGAGAACTCACTTGCTTCCGGAAATTGTAGAAAACCGTGGATCCGGAAACAGTCTGATCTCCTCCATCTAAAACAACCGAACCGGAATTGTGGTGGAACGTCGCATTGGCACCCTTGGTCCAGGACCCGGAGAGGGTCAGCGTGCCCGAAGAGGAAGTGAACGTACCCGCAGAAAGCTGCAGATTTCCATTGATATCAAATGTACCGCCCGTCGCCGTGTAGGTAGCACCCGTTCCATTCACCAGAAAATTGAAGAAGGAACCCGATGCCACAATACTGTAATCCCCGGAAGTACCATCGAAAAGAACGGTGGAACGGCCCGATACAAAGTCTCCCGTACCGGAAGCAATCCAGGAACCGGAGACCGTGATAGTAGAATTCGCTGCATTATACTCAGCGGCATCCAGGAAACCATGGAGATACAAACCCCCCGTACCTACAAAGAGATGATGACCGGAGAGCGTGAGAACTTCTCCTGTTCCCACAGTCAGTTTTCGTGTGATAAGACTGCCCGAAAGCTCCACAGCTACATCCGGACTTGCGCCAATGAGCACATACCCGATGTCTGTTCCTACCTCATCTTCGTAGATTAAATCTCCATCGAATGTGAGGATGGAATCATTGCCTGAACGCGTGAATGTTGCGCCGGTCGCAATCCGTACATCGCCGGAAATATTGACCGTGCTTGTTCCGTGTACAAAGGTTCCGAGCAGGATGAACGTGCCATTGATATCGGTTGCAGCACTGCCTGCTGTGTACGTGGCGTTCCCCTGAATAAGAACACCTGAACCATTTACTGTTACCGTATCACCGGGTGTGTAAGCACTCCCATTCCAGAGGAGCAATGTCTTGCCCGCCGCAACAGTAAGAGCTGTACTCGACATGGTGTAGATGTTTGATATGTCCGTATCCGGGGTACCACTCAAATCATCTGCAAGTGCGAGAATGGCATTTGTCACGGCAGAGGAACCTGATTCTGAACGCAGAATGAGGTGGTCACGGAAGAGGCTGATACCCGTCATAGCAGCACCGGAACTGAGTACGACTGTTACGGCAACTTCCGCTTCATCCTGCATAAATAGAGTCACAATAGTTCCACCGGTCATGTTGGCACCCGAGAGTGTAAACTGCCCGCCCGCATCTGTTTGCACCGAACCGGCAACTGCACCGCCGTTGTAACTGATGGAAACAGTTCTGGCGGCCAATGGTGTATCTCCTTCGTCGTTGTAGAGCGTACCCACCACCGTTGGCGTGAGAAAATTCCAGTTTAGGTTGTTTGTGTTGTCCTTACAGTCCGTACAGGCCATAGTCTGGCCACCTGCCGCATTGTTGTCCTGCACATTCAGGAAAGTGAGTGTTTGATCCAACCCATTTTCCTGTTTGAAGTATGCCTGCACACCGGTAATACTGGAACGCAGGAGCATCTTTGCGCTGGTTGTACCGTTGAGCGTCAGCGCTCCGCTTACCGATGTCTGTGTTGTTGCGGAGAATGTGAGCGTGTCCCCGGCAGTGTTGGATTTTGTGAGGTTGTAAAATACGGTAGATCCGGAAACAGTCTGGTTGCCTCCATCCAGCACCACAGAACCGGATTGATGATTGAATGTGGCATTGGCACCTTTCGTCCAGGAACCCGAGAGAGTCATGGTGCCTGGCGTAGCTGTGAACGTACCGGCTGAGAGTTGCACGAGATGGTCAACATCCAGAGAGCCTGTAGCAGTGTACGTGGCTCCGGTTCCATTGATGATGAAATTAAAGAAGGCACCGGATGCAACTATGGTATGGCTGCCCGATGTACCATCGAAACGCACCGTGGAACGCCCGGCAATAAAGTCGCCTGTACCCGAAGCAATCCAGGATCCTGAAACCGTAATGACAGAGGCATTGGAGCCGTTGTTGGACGCATCCAGAGTGCCATGGATAAAGAGTCCTCCGGTACCTACCGAAAGATTATGACCGGAAAGCACAAGTGTATCTCCGGTTCCAATCGTCAGTTTGTGCACCGTCATTGCTCCCGAAAGTGTCACGGTATCCGGACTGGAACCAATACGCACTCTGCCAAGCTGTACACCCGCATCATCCTCGTAGGTGAGATCACCGTCCAAAATAAGCAATCCGTCATCAAATGGAGAAATAAAGTTCGTACTATTCGTCAGAAGAACATTACCGGATACGTTCATCTGTTTGGCACCTTGGTTGAATGTTCCTCTCAGGAGTGTAAATGACCCGTTGACATCAAAGTTACTCGTAAGTGTCCAGGATCCTCCCGTACCGGTAAACCGCACATTGTTGAAGGTATTGCCGCTGCTCGTAATGGTTTCTGTACCGGTGGACGTAAAGGAAATGGTGGCATTCCCTGAGGAGGTAGCACCGAATGAATCCCAGGATCCCGTAACACCAATTGCGTTGTTCTGGTAATCCAGCGTTCCGTTTATGTCCACGTCGTGCGCCACAACCGTACCCCGTGGCTGGAAAGTATCGTTGGCCCACACGAGCAGTTCCTTGCCCCACGCAGCGGTAACAGAAGTAGCACTGGCTGCACTGAGAAGATCAATGATATCTGCATCTGCACCCGCCACATGGCGTGCCGCAGCAAGGTGACTGTTGGTTACAGGCGCACTGCCGGACTCACTGCGGACGATAAGACGGTTTTGGTACAGAGACATACCTGTCATAGTGGCACCAGTAGCTACAATGACCGTCACTGCTCTTACAGTAGCATCTGCATCTGCATGGAGTGTCACCACGGTTCCACCGGTGAGAATACCTCCGGAAAGGGAGAATTGTCCTCCGGCATCTGAGGTAATTTGTTCACGTATACCTCCGGCGTTGTAGTGAATGGAAATGGTTTTTCCGGCTACGGTGGTAAGACCTTCATCGCTGTAGAGCGTTCCGGTTACGAGATACGACACGAATGTCCATCGTTCATTAGTCCTCGGCGTATCTTCACAGTTTTTTGTACAGCTCAGAACCACCGCCCTGTTTTTTATGGAACCGCTTGCGCTGGTATTTTGCACTCTCAGACGTTTGATATCCTGGAAAGCATTGGAATAACCAAAGAGCACCATGTATGCAACTGCGCCCGACTTACTGGAACGCACATTCATAAATGAACCGGTAGCCCCCTGTACAATGAGTGATCCGGAAGCCGCCTGTCGCATACCGGATGCCAGCGTAAGGGTATCGGGTCCGGTTGCCACCTTCTTCAAACTGTAGAAGGTATTGCTCCCGGAAAGTGTTTGATTCACACCATTCATCACAACCGTTCCGGTTCCTGCATTCAGTAATCCGTAGTACGTTTTGAGCCAGGAACCGGAGAACGTAATGGTGTGTTCACCCGGATTCAACCTTCCTTCCAGAATGATACCGCTTCCGATGTTCATTTTGTTGTGCGGCACGTACGTTGTGCCATGCCTCAGGAAAAAGTTCTTGCCCGATTTCACGTTGAGCACACCGCTATCGACGGTATATATGGAATTCACACTCGCACTGCCGTCGGATGCCGTACTCAGGATGCTGTTTGTCACGGAGACAGCTCCTGTGTAGGAACGAACATAGAGATGGTTTTTGAAAATATTGAAGAATTGCGTTGTGCCTGCTCCGGATGAGACCACCACTGTCACCCCCTTCTCTGTTTCATTTTTTATGTACAGCGTGATAATGGTGCCTTTGCTTACGGTCACGTTGTTAAACGTGAAGTTTCCCGACACATCCGTTTCCTGCGTTGTCTGAGCAACACCATTCAACAGCAGCTGTATGGTCCTGTTGGCACCCATGAGACTATTGCCGAAATCTGAGCTGGCAAAGTAACCGCGGTCGTTATAGGCCGTTCCGTATATGGTAATAGTGGTGTCGTTCGCAATCTGCCACGAGCGCCGCTCTTTGTGCACTACTTCTCCTGCTGTCTCAAATTGCAACGGTCCTACCAGGTAGAACTCCGGTGAAATATCCGGAGCATCGTAGCTGTAAGTGAATACTGCTTTTTCCCCTGCACTCCAGGACCCTTTCCAGGCAATACGCACATCATCACCTTCTGTTACTTTGCCCACAGCACCTACCTCTGTAATCGCAAATCCACTGGGGAGTACATCGGTAATGGTGCCGGCAAAATCCTCCCGGAAGCGCACTTCTACGGTCATGGGAGAAGGGTAGGCAGGCCAAAGTCGGGTGGCTGCCGTACGTGCAACAGTGAATGCAGGATCTTCTTCTACAAGCACTTTTTTAAAGACCTTGCGTGTGCCATTCTGTGTGGTTGCAATAAGAGCGAGTTCGTATACACCTACTTCACGCGCACGAAAAAATGTCTCGTAATCGGGATCTATAAGACCTGCTTCGTAGAGCGTACAGGTGTCCGAAACCACAATGGAATGATCGTCTGTGGAAAGGGTGAAAGTGTTTCCGTCAGGCTCTTTTACATGCAGTGTCACACTGGCATCACAGACCATTTCACCGGCATCATCCAACACACCAATGGCAATACCCACAATGTCATCCGGCTTGTACACGTCCTGGTTCGGGTTCATGGCAAGAACACCCCAGGTGAAATCACGGGAAAAGACCTGCTCCTCACCCGTGAGCGGGTGACGTACGGTGGTGGAAACTTTGTACGCACCGGGCGCAAGCGCCTGCTTATTCTCCAAAATCAGAACAGTCGATCCGTTCTTCTCTTCAAAATGATATGCGGGAGCCACTGTATTCCCGGTGGCATCCGTGACTGTTACGGAAATAAGTTCGTTGCCGGATGCACTTTTTGCCACCGGAGTTTGTGGGACTTCCTGATCCATAGCAGCTGCGTATGCGGAGTCCTGCACACCTGCATCTTCCGCAATGGCCGTAGAAAGGGTATCTATGGCTTCTTCGTTCATGGCAACAGCTTCGCGGACGACTGCTTTCATTTTTTCAGTGTCCACAATCTGCGTTGTACCTACGTCTTCACTGGCTGATTTTATGATGGCATCTTTCGCTTTTTTAGAAGCTTCCTGCCCCACTACAACGGTCACTATTTCTTTGGCTTCAGCTGAAATCTTTTTGGCACCCGCCTCTTCGCTCAGCTTTTTCACCACCTCTTCCTCCACAGTCCCTAAGGTAGAAGCACGCAATCGTGTGGCATCCGGCACGAGAACTTTTTGCAATGCACCGGCCTTGAGCGTGTCTTCTACAAGTTTGCTGGCTACTTTTTCTTTCACGCCGGGGACACCTACCATGCTCTCGGCTACAATCGTCTCCACATCGGAATCTGCAATGATGGCACCCAGAATCTTTTCTGCGGTCTGTGTTTCATTGATAGCAACATTGGGATCACTCTTCTTCACAGAAGCTGCCAAAGACTGGACAATGACGAACTCCGGTTCTTCTCCCATGGCAAAGGTGTCCTGATCTTCTACGTACTCCAGCACCAGTTCTCCTTCTGCATCTTCGGTCTCTTCTTGCAGGAAACGGAATACTGCACCGGAAGAAGTGAGACCCAGGAGTTCACCAACAATAGAATGTGCGGAAATAAGTTGCCACTGACGCGACTCACGGAAGCGTAGCTCCCGTGCTGCAACATCCTGTGCCACAACCTGAGGTACAACGGCACGGAAGAGGTTGTGAAGGAACGCAGAGAAAGCACCGGATTCGGCCGAAGCACCGGGCTCTTCTGCGGCAGGAGAAGACTGTGATGCCTCTGAAACCGGAGATTTCGAAGAGGAAGAACCAATTTCAGAAATACCGGCGCTGGAAACACTGCCTGAAGAAGACGAATTTGATTGCAGTATTCCCTGGCTGGACTGTGCTGAGGAAGAACTCTGTGAACCCGTGCCCACAAGGGAGGATGCAGCGGATGAGTCTACAGAACCGCTGGAAGAACGACTCTCTGCAGAAGTGGAGGAAGATACCGCAGAACTCTGTGATGCCCCGGATGCATCTGTGAAAATTTCCACAGGCACAACGGTGTTTTGGACCACGGTTCCCCGCACATCGGCAGGACCGAGGAGCAACACCTTTGCCGTATCTCCTGCCACACGATAGGTGTAGCGCAATGTGTAGGTCTTGCCTGCATCCCACTGTTTATTCCACTGCAATCTGCCGTTTTCCTGTACTGCCAATGGCTCACTCCCGGTTACATCCACACCCTCCGGAACTGTTTCGGTCAGCGTACCCACAAACGTATGAGAGGGGGTAATGCTGATTTGCATTTCTCCTTGTTCCCCCGTTCCAACGGCATGCGAACCCGAACGACGGATGTGCACCGGCTCTTCCTTTCCACCTACAAGAACTTTCTGCGTAACCCTGCGTTCACCATCGGGAATGTCTGCTATGGCGGCAATGGTGTACTCGCCGTCCTGTGTTACAGGCACTTCAGCCAGGAAAACCGGCAATGCTGTTTTACTGCATTCCGTCGGTTGACGTACGGTTTCCGTACCGTAGGACTGCTGTGCACCATCGGGAGTAGTGACGGTAAGGCGCAAAGATGCTGCAGAACAGAGCGGATTGCCGTTATTACTCAGAATAGTAATAGCCAGATGAACACTCTCTCCTGATGTGTACCGTGTGCTATCTGTGTTGAGCGTGATGGTACCCCACTGCACATTTGTTTGCAGAAGCACAGTGTCCTGGTTCTCTGGAACACCGTTACTAAAAAGATTTTGCAGTGTACGAGAGGACCCACGTGCAGGAGTAAGAACAGCAGTCAGAGCATACAAGCCCGGCAACACTTGCACTCCCGGCTGCACGGCAACCGCATACTCACCTTGCTCATGCGTCACTTCAAAAGGCGGACGCAGTACCGTGCCGTTTGGATGCTGCATCTCTATACGCAGGCGACTTGCAAGTTCATCTGTATTTTGGAATGCAGCACTCTCTGCCACACGAAAGCGTGGGTAGAGATTTGTAGGTTCCTCCAGGCTCCCCACCTGTATCAACGCCGCCTGCGCATCAGTCGGTTCCTCTGTGATCGCAGAAGAGCCCGATGTAGTTTCTCCTTGCGGCAGAGTTTTACCTGAGGCAGAGACCTGCTCAACTGGAACCTGTAATGTACCGCTCTCTGTTTCTGAGTCCTGTACTCCCTCCTCCGGCTGTACAGTGACTCCCCGGGACTCCTGAATACTCTGCACAGGAACCAATGCTCCGGATGCAGACACTGAGGACGAGAAGGAAACAATAGTGTTGGAGCTCATGCTCTGGCTACTCTGTACGGAAGATGTGGATCCGGAAGCAACACTCTGCAAAGCACTGGCACCGGATGCCGTACCGAGTACAGATCCGGATGCGGATGTTGCACTGCTCTCCACACTACTCACTGAGGTAACAGAACCGGTAGAGGTCGATGAACTTGCAGACTGGCCTATGGTCTGTGCCAAGACCGGTTGCGAAATAATATTACTAAAAAACACACTGATGAGCATGGCCCGCGCAAAGCATTTTCTGACTCTTACCAGAACGGGTTCTGGCCGAGTATTAGGGAAAAGCGCGCTATTTGGTGTGTATGTGTGTGAAATCTATTAATTTTACCAGAATTGGCGTTTTGCAACAACGGTTGCGGCCCTAAAACAAAATATAGTCAAGTAAAGCTCAAAGCGCTTTCTGTAGGGATATTCACAAAAAGAACCTGCACTCAAAGTGAGCCCTTGCACAGAAGACACATTCCTATTTTTCCCAACAAAAAACCCACCGTAAGGCGGGTACTTTTTGGCTATATAGAGGGAATTATGCAAACTTTTTCCTGCCCCGAAGAGCTCCTGCTGACCCAAATGCAAGTGCGACAATGGAAAGACCAAAGCCGGAACCCGGAAGTTTGGGTAGGTTACGTGCCACAGGTTGAGCTCGCACATCTGCCATGTTGGCCTGCATATTTTCCGAAGAATACTGGGTCGTTGTCATGCGCTCATTTTGCATGGCAGAATCAGCCTCAGTCGGCTCCTGAGTTTGCTCCATACCTTGATCCTCAGGCGTGTTTTCCTCCTCGTCACCAAAGCGTCTGTTTTCATACTGACGGGCAAGATCTCGTGCGCGTTCTGCTAACTGTAACTGAATCTGCTCCTGCTCTCTACTGGGTGCAGCCGGCTTTTTAACGCCTTCTATCACGTATGCTTCAGCTGAAGAACTAAAGAGAAATGTGCCAGCTACCAGTGCTGTGAGCGAAAGGATTCCGGCAAACCTGTGTGCGTAGTGCATAGTGTGTGTTGTGAATGTTCCTCTTAGTATAGCAAATTTTACAAAGAATGCCAAGGTGGTTCTCACATCATAAAAAGATGAATAGAGAAAATGTAAAATTCATCCTTTTCATTTTTATAAAAAAATCCCCAACACTGTGTGTTGGGGAAAATCGGAGTGGAAGGAATTGGACCTTCGACCTCTCCGTCGCAGGCACGAAGCGCTCTACCGCTGAGCTACACCCCGGAAGTTCTTGTTTGTCACAAGAACATATTCAATTTAATGTCTTATTGACATACAAATCAAGTAAACATAGCATATATATGTCATCACTTTGTGACAAATGAATACCCCTCCTTCCGCCATCCAAACTGCACTGGCCAGCATGGGTCTTAACCCGCCGGAAATCGCCGTGTACCTCGCGCTGCTGGAACTTGGTCCGCAGCCTGCGAGTGTGGTCTCCAAAAAGACCGGACTGAAGCGCGGACATACCTACAACGTGCTCGCAGAACTCACGGAAAAGGGCATAGTCCAGGAGTATGAAAAAGGAAAAGTAAAGCGGTTCACCGGTTGCCCGCCGGAGTCGCTGCTCACCATACTCAACCGACGGGAGGAGGAGGTGGAACTCCAGAAACAGAAGCTCACAGAAGTACTTACAGACCTTGAAAAAATGCGGAATCCTGCTGTAGCCCAAGCCAAAATACGATTCTTTCAGGGGCCTAGTGGAGTGAAGGAATTGTATGAAGATACCATCCGGGAACAGGGCAAACCCATCCATGCATTTGTAGATTTTGCGCACTGCTTTCCCGGGCAACAGAACCTGGAACTGAATGAATGGATGTGGCGGTACACGCAGCGACGTGCGGATCGCCACATCACCTACCTGGGCATTACCGTTCCATCGAATGTATCGGATGTGGCATATGCAAAAAGGGAAAATCAGAGGAGAGAAATGAAAATGCTGCGTGATGCCGATATTCCCGTAGAAATCAACATCTACGACAACAAGGTTGCCATTGTATCTTCCTCCATGGACATGGTCGGTTTGCTCATAGAGGATGAACCGACCGCCACAGCTCTGCGGAGTATCCATGAGGCGTTGTGGAAACTTCTTCCGGACTACTCTCCGGAATAAGAGAGTACCTCTCGGATAGCTAAAAACGGAAACGGGTACAGTAGAAAATATCTCTCTGCCTGCGTTTACATGCTGCTGCATTCTTTGAGTGCCACGAGCGCAGCCCCTCTGGTTGCAGCATCATCCAGAGTAGCAATCGTCAGTTGAGGAAGTGGTGCATGTGGCAGTGACCACTCCTCCATTTCTTTGATAATGGCTTGCAGATGAGGCTTGAACGCTTTTCCGACACTGCCACCCAGGACGATGAGGGAGGGATCTAACAGTGCAGTGAGGCTCACGCACACCCATGCGACTTCTCTCAGAACATCTTGTTTCATAGGAGCACAGACTTCACCTTCCAGGTACTCCCCGGGACTGCGTGCAGCAGTACAACGTTTGCCCAGTGCGGTACCGGAAAGAAACTGCTCTACATCACCCCGTGTATCCTGCGATACATACGGCAGCTTGCCGGGGCTAAGAAGCATATGACCAATTTCGCCTGCGAAACCGTGTGTGCCACGGAAGAGATCTCCGTCTATGACTATGCCCCCTCCCACTCCGGTGCCAAGCGTCATTCCGACTACGACACCCTTGTGTGCAAAATTTGAATTATGGGCTTCTGCAAGAGCAAAAACGTTTGCGTCGTTTTCCACTATTACGTGCATGCCGATCTCTGCGGAGAGTTCTTTTTGCAGAGGAATATGTTGTGATCCCGGGATATTTGGGAGTGTCACTATCATCCCTTCCGGCTTCTGCACAAGCCCCGGCACACCTACACCTACAGCTACTGTATCTGCAGAGCGCAGTTGACGCAGAGCGGAAACGAGATCAGCAAACACCTGCTGCCAACCTCTCTCGGCATGCGTGAGAAAGTGTTCCCTCTCTTCTTCCTGCAACGTGTGGCTGTTGTACCGCACAAGGTCGACTTTGGTACCGCCCATATCTATACCAAGAACAGACTGCTTTTTCATGTGCCGGACGAGAAGGAAGATTCTTTTTCAACAAACTGCAAAACCGTTTCCACATAGGAGGCATGGCTCCACGTAAGCGGACCCACCGAGAGCGGACTACCGGTAAGCGGATGGATCTGCTCGGCAAGAATTCCCGCCGGCGATGCATGCTTTGCTGTCCATTCAAGGATATCACGTGCGGCCTCTAGGTCTTCTCCTTTCTCCGCAGATGCGATGATCCACTGGGCGTACCACAGGGTGGTCACAAACCACGGATTGCCCGGAATTTCCTTTGTGGGAGCCACTTGTGCGTGGTAGATGTCATGTGTGTACCGTGCCCATCCGCCAATATCTGTACGCACCGTGAGAGCCTCTCGCAATTGCTCCATGGTAGAAACCATACGGGGGTCATGCGGTTCCAGTACACCAATCTTCCAGAGCACAGATATACTGGCATCGGGTGTGAGATCCCGCTCCGTTGTTTGCCCGTCTTTCCTCTTAATTTTTTTCATAAACCGCCCCGTCTCTGTATGGAAGAGATGGAAGAATAAGGCCTGTTTCATGCCATCGGCTGCTATGGCGTAGCGTTCGGAGTGATTGTGATGCCCTAACATATGCGCTATTTGCGCCGCAGCATGTAACCCGGCAATGGTGGTGGCCGTGGTGTAGGTAAAAATACCGCGGTGTTCCTCCCATGGATCGTAGCTGGGAAGAGGAAGTCCTGTTTCTTCCTCGCGAAAGTTCACGAGGAATTGTGCGGCTTTCTTCACGAAATTCTCGAACATCGTCTGGAGGAATTCAAAATCCTGCACCACCTGAAAATGCTTCCAAATGGCATAGATAATGAGCGCTGTTTCATCCTCCTGTATAGGCAGCTGTGCCTTCCCATCGCGAAACCAGGGATGCCAGGTAGAGCCTATGCTACCATCAGGATTGTACTTTTGGAGCATGTAACCGTCTTCTGTCTGATGTGCACAGCAGAAAGCAAAGAAGCGCCGTGTCACTTCCATATAGTTGGCGGCATCCAGCGCAAGTGACACGAATGCACCGTCACGGGGCCATACATAGGTATATGTGTCGCGGTTAAATTCCATAATATCCGCATCTGCTGCGGCCAAAATTCCTCCATCGTTATCTGAATGGAGCCGTATGAGCAGCAAACTCCGTTTGTAAAGATCCGTCAGTTGTGGTGAGAGAGAACCGAAGTTCTGAGATGTCTTGTTCACCCAACTCTTCCAGTAGTTGTGGCAGTTTCGCTGCAGGCGTTCCTGCCCCTCGGTAAGAACAAACTGCTGGAGCTCCACTACTTCCTCCAGGTTTTTCCCCAGGCACATCCACATAGTGACTTCCGTTTTTACATCGGGTTTCACAAAGCAATGGATACCAACAGTGGAGTCTACAGATCCCTGTTCTATGGTGCTGTTCGCAAGTTCTCCGTCTTCCGCATCGCGCCAGGTGCCCTCTTTACCCTGGTAGTTTGCTTTGCCAATGCTGTAGCTGGAAATACCGCACGCCTCCACCTGCTCTTTACTGTGTAGTACGGACTGATACACATCGGAGTGGCTTCCTGCTTTGCATTCTACGGGATCGGATGTATTGCCTCCTATGAGGAAATAGCGTCTCTGACGGTAATGGACTACCGAATTTGTATAGGGCTCGTAGAAGGCAGTATCTTTCTGCTTATCGCCATAGATGTGCAGATCATGGTGGAAGAACACACGCACAGTCTTCTCGGTGCCATCTATACTGGTCACCAGAAAATTACGCACCAGCACATTGCGAACGGGATGTACGTAATCATGAGCAATGATCTCTATTCCCAGTTCCTCATTGCGTAGCAGTGAGTGCCCTACAAGCGTTTCCGGCTTGTAATTGGGGCGTATGTCCCAGCTTTCATGCGAAAACCACCGTATGCCTTTTCCTTCTACCCACACACCTGTGCGATGCACATCTCCGTATGCGGTGTGATCTTCCATACCCACATGAGGGTAGTAGAGATCCCGCATTTGCAGGTGCTCATCAAATGCTGCAAGAACCGAGCCGTTACCGATAACGAGAGAGTGTGGCATGAACGATTACTGGAGATGAGAGGGAGAAAAATGTTTCATGAAGAAAGAAAAAGAGAACTAAGAAGCAAGACGGGAACGCAAATCGTGAATGGCATGGCTAAAACGGCGGTATGCTTCGTAGGGCGATTCGTACGGGCTGAAGTATCGGTGTACATCACCATCGCTCCAGTACTTGGTACACATATGGTAGAAGTGGTCGGAGGTGAGCAGACGCCGCCAGTTTTCCAGCAACACAGGATTCTCCGTCGCTTTTACCTGCTGCTCCAGCGCAAATATGCCCTGCAGAGCGGCATTCTGAATGGGATTTCCCATCCAGGCAGAAAGGTCTCGCTCCATGTCCGCCCAGGAAATGGCGTTGTGCACGTCGTACTCCTGCGCACTCTTCTTCTTCCACGCAGAAATGACCTGCGAGGGTGTAACAGCCTCTACACCTCTCTCCTGCCAGAGTGCAGGCAGAGAACGGAGGAACTCAAAAATACCTGTATCTTCCCACTGGTGCTCTCCAAAGGTTTCGTAATCCATAAAGAGATTCACGCTCTGCCCACCGCTCTGCATAAGCCAGTCCGTAAATGTATCTGCATGCAAGGGATACCCAATCCAGGAGGTATCGGAAAAACGGAAGGCGACGTCGTCGGAGAGACGGTAGTTCTTCAGCAGTACCGCAATGTCACGTGAGCGCATGGGGAGCGGACGGTGTTCCCGTACAATTTTTTCCTGCGCAGAAGAGAGACGACAGTCGGGTGGGCGGAAGGGATCGTTGGGATTTCTGCCCTGCAGATAGGCATCTGCTCCTTCTGCCAGAATGCCACGAAATCCCATAAGACGGGCGATGTGAGCAAGTTCGTTATTATAGATAAGTTCTGTATTGCGAAAGACCCTGGGTACCTCGCCAAAGAGTTCCCGGATGGTTTCCGCATGTTTCTTTACTTCTAGGCAATACTCTTCGAGCGAAATAACACTCGCCAGCGAGTGGTAGTACGTCTCTGCAAGAAACTCGACCTTTCCCGTGCGAGCCAACGCCTGAAACGACTGCAGTACGTCCTGCCCGTACTCCCTGCACTGATCCAGAAACACGCCGGAGAGGCTGTAGCTCACATGAAAATCGGGATACTGCTCCAGTAATTCAAGCATGAGAGCATTGGCCGGCAGATAGCACTTTTCCGCGACTTTCCGGAAGATCTGCTCGTTCTTGTGCCCATCGAAATAGTCGATGTTGCCCCGCCCAATTTCCGTGATGCGGATATCCCGCAGACGGTAGGGTTGATGAACCTGAAAGTAGAGACAAATCTTAGGATGCATGATTGTTACGAGAAGAGCGGAAAGGGTTTACCCTGAGGGAAGCCGCCGTAGGCGGATGACTCGAGTGGGTGAACCTGAAAGGAGAGACAAATCTTAGGACGCACGATTAACATTGGGTGAGATCCGTGTAGAGAGACTGCACAATGCCCGCCTGGCGCTGCCAGGTAAGCTTTTGGAGAGTGCGTGGAGCATACGAGCGCAACTGATGTGCCAGAGCATCTTCCCGCAGTACCGTAAGCACGCAGTCGGCCATTTTGTCGGTATCCCAAAAATCCACACGAAAGCAATCATCTATGACTTCCGCCGCACCGGACTGGCGGGAGAGAATAACCGGTGTGCCGTGTGCTATGGCTTCCAGAGCCACTAAACCAAACGGTTCGGAGAGCGACGGCATCACAAAACAATCCGCCTGTTCATAAAGATGATTTGCTTCACACAGACCAACCTTCCCGGCAAACATAACGTTATCCTGCAGGCCGTACTCGCAACTCAAAAGAATAAGTTCTCCAAACATGTGGCCATCTCCGGCCAACACAAACTGCACCTCCGGCCTGATTGCATGCACCAAAGCGGCCATCTGTAAAAACTGTACCGCGCCCTTCTGTGTCACCATTCTACCGAGAAAGAGTACCAAGGGGTGTTTTTTCTTCATCTCCAGTTTCGACTGCAAAAATGCAGGAGACGGAGGAAGATCAGCAGAACCATTGTGCACTACAAGAATTTTTTCCGCAGAGACCGCGTAGTGGGTCATAAGGATGTTCTTGGTGTAGTTACTCACAGCAATAATCTTGTCGGCCAATGTAAAGCCTTTCCGTTCCTGCTCGTAAATGTAGTCATTGGGAGAATAATTTGTACGATCCAGTTCCGTAGCATGTATGTGCGTTACAAGCGGAACGTGATGGTACTGCGCAGCTTTCCTCCCTGCTTCGTACGTCATCCAGTCATGGCAATGCACCACAGTGGGATGTAAGTCTTCCGTCATCTGCACACTCAGTTCTGTGTAGTTAGCTATAGCCTGCCCCAGATCCTGCCCGTACATTTCCTGTTTGTTCCTGGGAACCTTGCGTATGTGTGCTTCATAGGACTCAAACGACGCATACGGCTGGAGCAAGCTATTTACATGCAGCTGCTCCGCAAAGGCATCTGTCGGAAAACGCACATCTGTATCGTCCGTTTCCGACTCGGTCGGGAGTATGAGCGTGACTCGCACACCGTGATGGAGCAATCCCCGCACAAGCCCCTGGCATGCTACTCCCAGGCCACCAAGGTGGCGGGGTGGGTATTCCCAACCGAACATGAGGCTGTGCATTGCCATATTTATTAATTTGTGTGTTAATTTCTTTTAAAGGATTCCAAACTTCAAAATCTTCTCAGTATAGCAAAACAGCACATAAGCTGATAGATGCGTGGTTTCCAGACTGTGGTGTAATCCTTCTCATACACTTCTCTTTGCCTCCAAAGAGAAGAAAAGGCAGAAACTACTTTGTAGTTATTTTCCCCATAGTGAAGCTCCACGCCCTTACGGGCATGGCATCTTCCTCACTTCGCTGCTCTGCAGCGCG